>VYLE01000052.1_pt1 | contig 187388 bp, 191 predicted proteins | sample 5114391 | NCBI WGS metagenome assembly VYLE01 (sample SAMN12291771, study PRJNA351875) | freshwater metagenome | isolation source: freshwater lake | place: USA: Michigan, Kent Lake | collected 2013-08-15
CAAGATGATCTCGGACATGCTGCTGGAAGAGCACGGCGTCTATGTCCAGCCGATCAACTATCCGACCGTGCCCAAGGGCACCGAACGGCTGCGCTTCACCCCGTCCCCCAACCATACCGACGCCATGATGGACGATCTCGTCCGCGCCATGGACGCCCTGTGGACCCACTGCAACGTGGCGCGCCTCCCTGCCGTCGCCTGAGCCGGATCTGGGCGAGGTCATCGTCGAACTGACCCGCAATGGGCCGTACCTGAAATGCTCGGCGATCCATGTGGCTACCGGCCTCGAGGTCTCTGCCGTCGGTCCGGTGAACGAGCCCAAGGGTCTTGAGCGGATCGCCATCGCCAAGCTGAAAAGGGCGCTGGCGTCGCGCTGACCCACCAGATGTTGTGGTCGGCCGGCCGCGGGCGTAGAGGAGTCGCCTGTTTCGGCGCAACTCTAGTATTCGGGGCCCCTTCGTGACCGCCTTCACCCACGACGCCTATTTCTCGAAGAGCCTCGCCGAGGCTGATCCCGATATCTTTGCCGGGATCCAGGGCGAACTGGGTCGCCAGAAGGAGCAGATCGAGCTGATCGCCTCCGAGAACATCGTCTCGAAGGCGGTGCTGGAGGCCCAGGGCTCGGTCCTGACCAACAAATACGCCGAGGGCTATCCGGGCCGGCGCTACTACGGCGGCTGTGAATATGTCGACGTCACAGAGAACCTTGCCCGCGAGCGTGCCAAACAGCTGTTCGGCTGCGCCTTTGCCAATGTGCAACCGCACTCCGGAGCCCAGGCCAACCAGGCGGTGTTCCAGGCCCTGCTGCAGCCGGGCGACACCTTCCTCGGCATGGACCTCGCCGCCGGTGGCCACCTGACCCACGGTTCGCCCGCCAACCAGTCGGGCAAATGGTTCCGGCCGGTGACCTATACGGTGCGGCAAGGCGACTGCCTGATCGACTATGACAATGTCGCGGAGATGGCCGAGCGCGAAAAGCCCAGGCTGATCATCGCCGGGGCCAGCGCCTACAGCCGCCCGATCGACTTCAAGCGGTTCCGCGAGATCGCCGACAGTGTCGGGGCGTATCTGATGGTCGACATGGCCCACTATGCCGGCCTGATCGCCGGCGGCGTCTATCCTGACCCGCTGCCGCACGCCCATGTCGTCACCACCACAACGCACAAGACCCTGCGCGGTCCGCGCGGTGGCATGGTGCTGTCGAACGACATCGAACTGGGCAAGAAGATCAACTCGGCCGTCTTCCCGGGCCTTCAGGGCGGGCCGCTGGAGCATGTCATCGCCGCCAAGGCAGTGGCCTTCGGCGAGGCGCTCAAGCCCGAGTTCAAACTCTATGCACAGCAGGTCGTGGACAATGCCCGGGCCATGGCGGCGGTGCTGGTCGAGCGCGGGGCGGCCATCGTCTCGGGCGGCACGGACACCCATCTGATGCTGGTCGACCTGCGGCCCAAGGGCGTGACCGGCAAGGCCACCGAGGCGGCGCTCGAACACGCCCTGATGACCTGCAACAAGAACGGCGTGCCCTTCGACACGGCCCCCTTCACGGTGACCTCGGGGGTCCGCCTCGGCACCCCAGCGGGCACCACCCGCGGTTTCGGCACTGGCGAGTTCCAGCAGGTCGGCCACTGGATCGCGGATGTGATCGACTCGATGAAGGGCACCGACGAGGCGGACGCCGTCGTGTCGAAAAGGGTCGCGGACGAGGTCCGGGACCTCACGCGCCGATTCCCAATTTACGGATAACGCCCTGATGAAATGCCCTTTCTGCGGACACCAGGACACCCAGGTGAAGGACAGCCGCCCGTCAGATGACGGTGCTGCCATCCGTCGCCGGCGGTCCTGTCCGCAGTGCAGCGGGCGTTTCACCACCTTCGAACGGGTCCAGCTTCGCGAGCTGATGATCCTCAAGCGCAACGGCCGCCGCGCGCCGTTCGACCGGGACAAGCTGGAACGGTCCCTGAATGTGGCCCTGCGCAAACGCCCGGTGCAGGCCGAGCAGATCGAACAGCTGGTCAGCCGCATCACCCGCCAGCTGGAAAGCCTCGGCGAGACCGAAGTCCCGTCCTCGACCGTCGGCGATTTCATCATGAAGGCGCTGAAGTCGGTCGATGAAGTGGCCTATGTCCGCTACGCCTCGGTCTACAAGGATTTCCGCCACACGGGCGATTTCGCCCGGTTCCTCGGCGACGAGGGTCTGGACGAAAGCTGATGCGCCCCGGACGTCACGGGATCGCCGTCACCCTGAAAATGGCCACCTCCCTCGACGGGCGGATCGCGACGGCGTCCGGCGAGTCGAAATGGATCACCGGCGAGGCGGCGAGGCTGGAGGGGCATCGCCTCAGAGCCGCCCATGACGCCATTCTGGTGGGTGTGGAGACCGTGATCGCGGATGATCCCGAACTGACGGCCCGGCTGCCGGGCCGCCCGGTGGATCAGCCGCTGCGGGTCGTGCTCGACAGCCGGCTACGGACTCCGCCGACGGCAAGGATAGCGAGCGGCAGCGACACCCTGATCCTTACGGCCTCCCGACCCGCAGCCGTCGGCACCGCGGTCGTCGAACAGGTCGAGGAGGTCGACGGCCGTCCGTCTGTCGACGCCTGCCTGTCCTTGCTTGTCCGGCGTGGCGTGACTTCGGTGCTGATCGAGGGCGGGGGAGAGGTGGCGGCCAGTTTCCTGCGCGCCGGCCTGGTCGACCGGCTCGAGTGGTTCCGCGCCCCCATCCTGCTGGGCGGCGAGGGGCGGCCCTGTGTCGCGGCCCTGGCCCTTGCCGGACTGGCGGACGCCCCCAAATTCCGGCGACTTGCGGTCGAGCCTTGCGGTGACGACCTGTGGGAACGCTACGAGAGAGTCTCCTGATCCCATGTTCACCGGCATCGTCACAGACATCGGCCGCGTCCGTTCGGTCCGCCAGACCGAGCGCGACCGTCGCTATGAGATCGAGACCTCTTGGGACACGACGGGCATCGACCTCGGTGCTTCCATAAGCCACGCGGGCTGCTGCCTGACGGTTACGGAAAAAGGTCCTGGCTGGTTCGCGGTGGAAGTCTCGGGTGAGACCCTGTCTAAGACGACCCTGGGCGACTGGCGGGAAGGCGACCCGGTCAATCTGGAGCGCGCCGCGAAACTGGGCGACGAACTGGGCGGCCACATCGTCTCGGGCCATGTCGACGGTCTCGGCCGGGTCGTATCGGTAACGCCCGAGGGTGGTTCGCACCGGATCGATATCGAGGCCCCGGCGCCGCTGCACCGCTATATCGCGGCGAAGGGCTCGATCACGGTTGACGGGGTGTCGCTGACGGTGAACGCCGTTGAAGGTCATGTCTTCGGGCTGAACATTATTCCCCACACTTGGGACGCCACCACGCTGGGTGGGCTGAAACCCGGCGATGCGGTCAATCTCGAGATCGACATGCTGGCGCGATACCTCGCGCGGTGGCAGGAGACGGCGTGATGCCCCCATCTTCCCAAAGGCCTGCGGCCGCGAACATGAACGACAGCCCGATCAGCCCCATCGAGGACATCCTCGAGGATGCCCGCAACGGCAAGCCCTACATCCTCGTCGACGCCGAGGACCGTGAGAACGAGGGCGACATCATCATTCCGGCCCAATTCGCCACGCCGGACCAGATCAATTTCATGGCCCGCCACGCCCGCGGCCTGATCTGCCTCGCGATTACCGCGGACCGCGCCCGCCAGCTGCGCCTGCCACCGATGGCCGCTGAGAACCGCGAGAGCATGGGCACGGCCTTCACGGTTTCGATCGAGGCCCGCGAGGGTGTCACTACCGGCATTTCCGCTGCCGATCGTGCCCGCACGGTGCAGGTGGCCGCGGACCCGGCACGGGGCGCGGATGACATCGTCTCGCCGGGCCATGTCTTTCCGCTGGTCGCCCGTGACGGCGGGGTCCTGGTCCGCACCGGCCATACGGAGGCGGCGGTCGACATCTCGCGCATGGCCGGCCTGACCCCCGCCGGGGTGATCTGCGAGATCATGAACGACGACGGTTCGATGGCGCGGATGCCGGATCTGGTCGCCTTCGCCCAGCTGCACGGACTGAAGATCGGAACGATCGCTGACCTGATCGCCTATCGCCGCCGCACCGAACGCTACGTCGAGCGGGTCATGGACACACCGTTTGAGAGCGTCCACGGCGGTCCCTTCCGCCTGATGCTGTACCGGAACACCATCGAGGGTGCCGAGCACATCGCCCTGGTGAAGGGCAAGATCGAGCCGGGCAAACCCACGTTGGTACGCATGCACCAGGTCGATTTCGCTGCCGATATCCTGGGCCATGTCGAGGCACGCCAGAACTATGTACCCCAGGCGCTCAGGGCGATCAGCGGGCACGACGGGGCGGGCGTGACCGTCTTTCTGCGTGACCCGGACCTGCAGGGCCTCGCTGAGCGGCTGGCCGGGGTCGAGAAGCCCGCAGCGGTCGACCGGTCGATCCGCAACTATGGCGTCGGGGCCCAGATCCTGCTGGATCTCGGTGTTCGCGACATGATCGTGATGAGCTCGACACGCCCCAACCCTGCCGCTCTTGAAGGCTATGGCCTGCGCATCGTCGGCTGGCGCGATATGGACGGAGAAGACCAATCCTGACCGATCCCCCCCGCGTCCTCATTGTCGAGGCGCGCTATTATGACGAGCTCGCCGACGCCCTGCTGGAAGGGGCGAAGGATGCCCTGCGCGCGCAGAATGTTTCGTTCGACGTGGTCACTGTCCCCGGCGCGCTGGAGGTACCGACGGCCATCGCCCTGGCGGTGGAGGCCGGCCGTTATCCGACCGCACCGCGCTATGACGGGTTTGTCGCCCTCGGCTGCGTGATCCGCGGTGAGACCTATCATTTCGAAATCGTCTCGGACCAGTCGGCGGCGGGGCTCCTGAACCTCGGCCTGAACGGCGTGGTGATCGGCAACGGTATTCTGACCACCGAGGACGAGGATCAGGCCTGGGCCCGGGCGAGGATCAGTGAAGGCGACAAGGGCGGCGGAGCCGCCCGTGCCTGTATGGACCTCATTGCCTTGCGCAAGCGGCTGCGCGTAGGACTGGGCGCGTGACCGAACCCGCCAGCCTTCAATCCGTGCTCGAGCAGCTCGCCGAGGCCGAAAAGCAGCGCGCCGAGCCGCAGCTGACCAGCCGCCAGCGGCGCGCCCGAACGGTCGCGCGTCTCGCCGCCGTCCAGGCGTTGTACCAGATGGAACTGGCCGGAGAGGGCGTCGACACGGTCATCGCCGAGTTCGCCAACCATCGCTTCGACGCCGACATGGAAGGCGAACCCCTGGCCGAGGCTGACGAGGCCTGGTTCGCGGGTATTGTGCGGGGCGTGGTCGAGAACCAGCGCGACATTGATACGGCGGTGAAGGCCCGGCTGGCCTCGAACTGGCGGCTGGAGCGGCTGGATTCCACCCTGCGGGCCCTGCTGCGGGCGGGCGCGTGGGAGCTGCGCGACTGCCAGGACGTGCCGCGCGAGATCGTCATCGATGAATATGTCGAACTGGCCAAGGCCTTCTTCGACGACGCCGAGGCCAAATTCGTCAATGCAGCGCTGGACGGCGTCGCCCGGGACGTTCGTCCGAAAGCCTGAGGTGAACCCATGCCCGCGGTCGATGTCGCCGGCGAGTTCGAAACCATCCAGCGCCTTCTCGCGCCGCTGGCCCATCCGGAATGGGGCCGCGGGCTGGCCGATGACGTCGCGGTCGTGCCTTCGCGCCCCGGGTACGATCTGGTCCTGACCAAGGACGCCATCGTCGAAGGCGTCCATTTCCTTCCCACGGATCCACTCGACACGGTGGCCAGGAAGCTGTTGCGGGTGAACCTGTCCGATCTGGCGGCCAAGGGGGCCGAGCCGTTCGGCTATCTGCTGGCCTGTCACTGGTCACCGCGCTGCGGCTGGCCGGAGCGAATGGCCTTCGTGGACGGCCTGCGCGCTGACCAGACGGTTTTCGGTGTCGCCCTTTTGGGCGGGGATACGGTCAATACGCCCGGGCCTGCCGGCTTTTCGTTGACGTTGCTCGGCTGGATCCCGAAGGGGCGCACGGTAGGGCGCGCCGGTGCCAGACCCGGGGATCTGGTCTTTGTCACCGGTGCGATCGGCGACGGTTGGCTGGGTCTCGAGGCGGTTCAGGGCCGGCTGTCTCTCGATGCCGAACGGATCGGCGCGCTGTCTGACCACTATCGGACGCCAACCCCTCGTATCGACTTCGCCCTGCCGATCCGTGACATGGCCAGCGCGGCGATTGATGTTTCGGACGGCCTGATCGCCGACCTCGAACATCTGGCTGAAGCCAGCGGTGTCTGCGTTGAGATCGACCTCCAGACAGTGCCCCTTTCAGCGGCCGGCCAGGCCTGGTTCGGCGGCCGTGTCGACGAACAGGCGGCCCTGGAGAAGCTTGTCACGGGCGGCGACGACTACGAGATCGCCTTTACCGCCCCGGCGCGCGATGAGCCCGCCCTGCGGCGCGAGGCCGAGCGTCGTCATCTGCGCCTGACCCGGATCGGCCGGGTCACGACCGGCCAGGGTGTGATGGCCCGTTTCGGGGGCCAGGTGGTCACCTTTTCCCGTGCGGGCTTTACGCACAGCTGACAACCATTTCTCAAGGCGTCGGTGTCAGTGTGCACCCATGCGCCGTCGTGACCTTATCGCTGCTTCCGTCGTCCTGTCCGCTGTCGCCCCGCCGGCGCTGGCGGGGGATGCCCCCGCAAGCGAAGCGACCCTGAACATGCCGGGCGTCGGTCTGCCGATCATCACCGGCGGGCGCCTGCGCAACTATGTCTTTGTCTCCCTCCGCCTGCATCTGGGCGGGTCGGCGACACCGCAGACGATGCGGACCAAGGAAGCCTTCCTGCGCGATGCCCTGGTTCGCGCCGGTCACCGGACACCGTTCGTGGTGGCCGATGACTGGACCCGAATCGATGCCGCCGCCGTTTCGGCCAGCCTGATGCGATCGGCAGCGACCATCGCGGGGCGGGGCTCGGTCACCCGGGTCGAGATCGTAAGTCAGGCACCGCGCCGTCGGACCGGCGTCCAGACCGGCTGATCAATATCGCCTGTTGCGTCGCCTGCCGGGATTTGGCACGTTTCCGCCGCAATTCCCCAAGGACGCAACATGCGTCCGGTGCGCACGGGGGGACCGGAAGGCGGAAAGAGGCGGCTAACGCCCACCGCGCCAAGGGACCGGGCGTCTGAAGATCACAGGATTTGGAAACGTCATGAGCAACTATCTGTGGCTGGTCATTGCCGCAGGCGCACTGGGTGTCCTTTACGGACTGATCCAGACCGCCTCGCTGATGAAGGCCAGTACCGGCAACGACAAGATGCGCGAGATCGCCGCGGCGATCCAGGAAGGCGCCTCGGCCTATCTGCGGCGGCAGTACACCACCATCGCCATGGTCGGTGTGGTGATCCTGGTCGCCGCCTATTTCCTGATTGGCGAATGGGCCGCCATCGGCTTCGTCATCGGGGCGGTGCTGTCCGGCCTGGCCGGGTTCGCCGGCATGCTGATCTCGGTTCGGGCCAATGTGCGTACCGCACAGGCCGCGTCGGAGAGCCTGTCCAAGGGTCTGGACCTGGCATTCCGTTCGGGAGCCATCACCGGGATGTTCGTGGCGGGCGGTGCCCTTCTGGGCGTGGCCGGCTACTATGCCTTCCTGACGGCGGGTGCCGGTTTTGAGGCGACCAGCCGCGAAGTGATCGACGGTCTTGTGGCCCTCGGCTTCGGTGCCTCGCTGATCTCCATCTTCGCCCGTCTGGGCGGCGGCATCTTCACCAAGGGTGCCGACGTCGGCGGCGACATGGTAGGCAAGGTCGAGGCCGGCATCCCCGAGGATGATCCCCGGAACGCCGCGACCATCGCCGACAACGTCGGCGACAACGTCGGTGACTGCGCCGGCATGGCTGCTGACCTGTTCGAGACCTATGCGGTGACCACGGTCGCCACCATGGTGCTGGCGGCGATCTTCTTCCGCGACCAGCCCTACGTCGAAACCATGATGCTGCTGCCGCTGGCCATCTGCGGCATCTGCGTCGTCACCTCGATCATCGGCTCCTTCTTCGTGCGCCTCGGCAAGAGCCAGAACATCATGGGAGCCCTGTATCAGGGTCTCATCGTCACCGGCGTGCTGTCGGTCGGTGCCCTGTGGCTGGTCATTGACCAGCTGCTTCCCGGAAACGCCGTCATCACGGCGTCGAACGGCCTGAACATCACGGCCATGGACCTGTTCTGGTCCGGTCTGGTCGGCCTTCTGGTCACCGCCGCCATCGTGGTGATCACCGAATACTACACGGGCTCGAACTTCCGCCCGGTGCGTTCGGTCGCCAATGCCTCGGTTTCGGGCCATGGCACCAACGTCATCCAGGGTCTGGCCGTCTCGCTCGAGTCGACCGCCCTGCCGGCGCTGACCATCATCGTCGGCATCGTGGCCTCCTATCAGCTGGCGGGCCTGTTCGGCATCGCCATCGCCACCACGACCATGCTTGGCGTGGCGGGGATGATCGTGGCGCTGGACGCCTTCGGTCCGGTCACCGACAACGCCGGCGGCATCGCTGAAATGGCGGGCCTGCCTGCAGAAGTGCGTCATTCGACCGACGCGCTCGATGCGGTCGGCAACACCACCAAGGCCGTGACCAAGGGCTATGCCATCGGTTCGGCCGGCCTCGGTGCCCTGGTGCTGTTCGCGGCCTATACGTCCGACCTGGACTATTTCGCCGCCAATCCGGACCTCTATCCCTTCTTTGCCGGCATGGCCGAGATCGATTTCGGCCTGACCAACCCCTACGTCGTCGTCGGTCTGCTGTTCGGGGGGCTGCTGCCCTTCCTGTTCGGCGGGATGTCGATGATGGCTGTGGGCCGGGCGGCGGAATCGGTCGTTGCCGAGGTGCGCCGCCAGTTCCGCGAAAACCCCGGCATCATGACCTATGAGGTCAAGCCGGAGTACGGCAAGGCAGTGGACATCCTCACCAAGGCCGCGATCCGCGAGATGATCGTGCCGTCGCTGCTGCCGGTGTTGTCGCCGATCGTTCTGTTCGTCGCCGTGCTGGCGATCTCGGACAAGGCCACGGCCTTCGCCGCGCTCGGTGCCATGCTGATGGGCGTCATCGTCACCGGCCTGTTCGTGGCCGTTTCGATGACCTCGGGCGGCGGTGCGTGGGACAATGCCAAGAAGGTGATCGAAGAGGGCTTCACCGACAAGAACGGCGTCGTCCACGGCAAGGGCTCCGAGGCCCACAAGGCCGCGGTGACCGGTGACACGGTCGGCGATCCCTACAAGGACACCTCCGGCCCGGCGGTGAACCCGATGATCAAGATCACCAACATCGTCGCCCTGCTGCTCCTCGCAGTCCTGGCCAGCGGCAAGGTGTTCTAGAACCGCGTCCCAAGCCTCCCGGCTCCGGCCGGGAGGTGACACGGCCCGGAATCAGGAAGGCCCCGGAGAGCAATCTCCGGGGCCTTTTTCTGTGCGCCTCCCCCGGAGGGGATCGATCGGGGCGACCTATTCCCGGCGCTGCTGGCCCGGGACGTCTTCGTCGGTGCGTGGCAGCTGGCCCCGGCCGACGTTGCCGAGCAGTTGCTCCAGGATCGTCAGCTGACGTCCGCGGGTGGGCGTCTCGCGGGCGTTCATGGACACCCGCTGGCCGTCATCGAGGCCGAGGGTGCGGACTTCTGCCACCAGGCCGGCGTCATTGAAGGTGATTTCGGTCACCGAACGCTGGGTCACCTGGGCCTGGTTGTAGGTATATTTCTCGGTCACCTGGCTGATGTAGTACCAGACATTGTCACGCTCGAAGGTCGAGGTGGTGGAGGGCGTACCCAGCCGGGTCAGCACGGTCTGCTTGGTATCGGTGCCGGCAACGATGTCCGTCGGCTTGGCGTCGATGGCCTGGAAGCCGTTCTGGCCCACCACGGGAGCGCAGGCGCTGGTCAGCGCGGCGGCCGAAAGAGCGGCGATCAGGAGGTTCGTACGGAGCATTTGCGGCGCCTGCGACTTCAACAAGGTCTTTGACCTAACCGGAGCCGAGCCTTAGTTCAACGGCGCGGCGGAAAAGGGGCCGTATGATCATGCTTCAGAATCTGTTCCGAACCCGTCCCCGCGAGAGCCTGGGCCAGCGTCTTTACGAGGCGGCAGTGCGTCAGGCGCGCGACCCGGCCTTCTACACCCGGTTCGGCGTGGCCGATCGCATCGATGCCCGGTTCGAGCTCTACACCCTGCATGTCCTGCTGCTGGTCATGCGGCTGCGTGACGAGGGCGAGCGTGGGGCGGATGCCGGGCAGGACCTGTTCAACACCTATGTCTCGGCCCTGGATCACGCCCTGCGCGAGCTGGGCGTCGGCGATGTTTCGGTCGGCAAGAAGATGCGCAAGCTGGGCGAAGCCCTGTACGGACGTATGACGGCCTGGGAGGCCCCCCTGCGCGACGGTGAGGCGGCCGCGCTGGCCGCCAGCCTGGCCCGCAACGTCTATGAGAGTGAGGACCCGGCGACCGGCGAGGCCCTGGCGGCCTATGCCATCGCCAGCCGCGCCAGCCTTGCGGCCCAGACCTTCGACGCCGTTTCGGCCGCCCCGGCCTGGGCGGAGGTCGCCGAATGACCCTTCCCGCACTTCCGTACAGCGAGCCCGTCCGCCTGCATCAGGTCCCGGGCGGGGTGAAACGGACGCTCGAGCCTGACGCTGCGGCACGCGCCCGCATCGTCAAGGCACTGGATCTGGCCTCGCTGGACGCCTTCACGGCAGAGATGGACCTGGCACCGTCGCCTGCGGGCTGGCGGCTATCCGGTCGGGTGAGCGCCCGTCTGGCCCAGACCTGCGGCATCACCCTCGAGCCGCTGCCACTTGAGATCGACGCGTCGTTCGCCCTGACCCTCGCCGAGGCCGTCGAGGAGGATTCGGAGGAGATTATCATCACCCTCGACGACGAATCGCCCGACCTGATCGAGAACGGTCAGATCGATCTGGGCCAGTATGCGGTCGAACAGCTGGCCCTGCGGCTGGATCCGTTCCCTCGCAAGCCCGGTGCCGAGTTCGTCCAACCGCCCGAACCCGCTGAAATTTCTCCGTTCGCGGTCCTGAAGCAGCTTCGGCCTTCCGACGAAGGTTGACGCAGGGGCGACGTGGTTGCATCCCCCCGATGCGGCGCTATCGTCGCCAAAACTGACAAGCGCCGGGCTGACGGCGCGACGGAGTCGAAACGACTTGTCATCCCCGATCCTGATTTCGCTCGACGCCATGGGCGGCGACCACGGACCGTCCGTTGTAGTGCCTGGTGTGCGCGACTACCGCAAACGTCATGGCGGCGAGGGTGTTCGCTTCCTGCTGCATGGCGACGAGACGGCGATCCGCGCCGAGATGGCCAGATGCGGCCTCACGGACGACGTCTGCATCGTGCGCCATACCGACAAGGTCGTGGCCATGGACGAGAAGCCCGCCCAGGCCATGCGTCGTGGCAAGGGCTCCAGCCTCTGGAACGCCATCGAGGCGGTCAAGTCGGGCGAGGCCGGGGCGATCGTTTCCGCCGGCAACACCGGCGCCCTGATGGCCATTTCCAAGCTGCTGCTGCGAATGTCTGCGCCGGGGCTTGAGCGTCCGGCCATCGTCGCCAGCTGGCCGACCCCGAAGGGGATTACAGCCGTGCTCGACGTGGGCGCGAACATCGAAAGCGACGCGGCCCAGCTGGTCGAGTTCGCGATCATGGGCGAGGCCTTCATGACCGCCGTCCATGGGGTTGAGAAGCCGACCATCGGCATTCTGAACGTCGGCTCCGAGGACATGAAGGGCCACGAAGATGTGCGCGAGGCCGCCCGGCTGCTGCGCGAAGGCGGCTTCGGCCTCGACTACTACGGCTTCGTCGAGGGCACCGATATCGCCAAGGGCACAGTGGATGTGGTCGTGACCGACGGCTTCACGGGCAATATTGCCCTCAAGACCGCTGAGGGGCTGGCCAAATTCATCGCCTCCCTGATGAAGGAAGCGCTGACCTCCAGCCTGATGGCGAAACTGGGTGCCCTGCTGGCCATGTCGGCCCTGAAGCGGATGAGCCAGAAGATCGACCCCAACGCCATCAACGGAGGTCCGCTGCTCGGGTTGAATGGTGTGGTGGTGAAGAGCCATGGCGGGGCGACGTCGGGCGGATTCGGCTCCGCGATCCGGGTGGCTGTCGAACTGGGCCGCAGCGACTATATGGAAAAGGTCGGGGCCAATCTGCAGCGGTTGACGGCCTTGCTTGAGAGCCCTGTCGTCAGTTCGGCGGATGAACCCGTCGGGGAGAGTATTCAGTGAGCGTAGTCCGTAGCGCCGTGACCGGCGTCGGCTCCTTTCTGCCGGAACAGGTCGTCACCAACGCGGATCTCGCACGGATCGTCGATACTTCGGACGAGTGGATCCAGGAAAGAACCGGCATCAAGCAGCGCCATCGCGCGCGGGACGACCAGCCGACCAGCGACCTGGCGACGGAAGCCGCCAGACGGGCCCTCGCTGACGCCGGGCGCAGCGCTGCTGATGTCGATCTGATCATTGTGGCCACCACGACGCCTGACATGACCTTCCCGTCGGTCGCGTCCATCGTCCAGCGCAAGCTGGGGGCTCCGACCTGTATTGCCTTTGACGTCCAGGCCGTGTGCTCGGGTTTTGTCTACGCCCTGAGCATCGCCGACGGCTTCGTGGCCCGGGGGCAGGCGAATTGTGCACTCGTCATCGGTGCCGAGGAGATGACCCGGCTGATGGACTGGACCGACCGGTCCACCTGTGTCCTGTTCGGCGACGGGGCCGGCTGTGTCGTGGTCGAGCCGCGCGAGGGGCAGGGGACCAAGGCGGATCAGGGCCTGCTGGGCTTCGCCCTGCGTTGCGACGGGACCAAGACCGACCTCCTGTACGTAGACGGCGGTCCCGCCACGACCGGCACCGTGGGCCATCTGCGCATGGCCGGGAACCAGGTGTTCCGCCACGCCGTGGTCAATATCGCCGAGGCCATCACCGCCGCCTGCGTCGCCTCGAACATCGAATTGGCCGATGTCGACTGGTTCGTGCCCCATCAGGCCAATCAACGGATCATCAAGGGCGTCGGCGATCGGCTGGGCCTGGATGAGAACAAGGTCATCTCGACCGTTGCCATGCATGCCAATACCTCGGCGGCCTCGATCCCGCTCGCCCTCGATGCGGCGATCCAGGACGGCCGGATCCGGCGCGGTGATCTGGTTTTGCTGGAGGCCATGGGCGGCGGACTGACCTGGGGTGCCTGCGCGTTTCGTCTCTAGGGCGATTTCCGGCTTTCCATTTGATCGCGCTTGCCCTTTTATGTCAGGTGACCGACCTTTGGAGGGGAGCGGACTTTTGGCCGAACATCAGACCCTGACGCGCGCTGACCTCTGTGAAGCGGTCCATGAGGACGTGGGCCTGTCACGCCAGGAATGCTCGGCGCTCGTCGAGCGCACTCTTGAACTGATCATTGAGTCGCTGGAACGCGGCGAGACGGTGAAGCTGTCCGGATTCGGCGTATTTCAGGTGCGCGAAAAGCGCGCCCGCATGGGCCGCAATCCCAAGACCGGCCAGCCTGCGGCGATTCATCCGCGGCGGGTCATCAGCTTCCGGGCCTCCCAGATCATGAAGGGCCGGGTTCACGACGCAGTCGTGGGCACCTGACGTCCGTGGCCAAGAGCCCGAACGCTTTCAGAACCATTTCAGAAGCGGCGACGGAGGTCGGCGCCCCGCAGCATGTGCTGCGCTTCTGGGAGACAAAATTCTCCTTCCTGACACCGCTCAAGCGCGCCGGCGGCCGCCGCTTTTACCGGCCGCAGGATGTTGTGCTGCTGAAGGCCGTCAAGCGCCTGCTGCATGAGGAAGGCCTGACCATCAAGGGCGTCCAGCGCCTGCACAAGGAGCAGGGCCTGAAGCGTCTGGCCCACTATGGTGATCCCGACGGTACGGTGGTGTTCGAGCCGGAGGGTGCCGCGGCAGCGACCGTTTCCGCGCCCGCGACGACAGGCCAGTCCTCCATTCGTCTGCGTCAGGTGCTGGCCGAGCTGGAAGGTGCACGGGCCCGCCTTGAAGCCGTGCTGTCGAGAAGCGCCTGAGGGCTGCTTTTTCGGTTTGCGGCACCGCCAACCCCGTCTATAGGGAGCGCCTCTCGGAGCGTGGCGCAGCCTGGTAGCGCACTTGACTGGGGGTCAAGGGGTCGCAGGTTCGAATCCTGTCGCTCCGACCATCTTCCTGAATGAAGACGGTTGGTGAAGGGGGTCGCTTTCGGGCGGCCCCCTTGCAATTGGGCCGGCTATTTCTTCGAGCCTTCCGCCCAGCTGAGCAAAGGGATCAAGGGGATGCCCCAGGCAATTCCGGCGACGCTGTAGAAGACCAGGTCGATCCACATCGATTCGGGCAGGAGATCGCCGATGGCGATTGCAGCCCAGACATAGAAGGCCAGAAAGCCGACGGCACCGACGGCAGCCACGAAACGGCGGGTCCGCGGTCCCATGTCAGCGCTTGCTCCGGAACATGAAGAAGGCACCCAGGGCCAGGGTCGAGGCGGCCAGTGACCAGAGGACCCAGGTCCATTCGTTCATCGTGCTGGTTCCAAAGACCCGAACGGCCAGGAACCAGCCCGCCACAGCGGCAACGGCGGAGACGAGGGAGGTTGCGAACAGTCCACGGCGTCCGCTGACCAGATCGGCCAGCCAGGCCAGGGTGAAGGCCCCGATGACAGCGGCGATGATTTCGACGTAGGGCAACCGGCCTCTCCAGACTTGCGGCGATCCGACGCCGATAAGCGACTCGATCTCGCCGCACAGCAGGGGCATACCCCCGTGGCCGGCGTGGTCCAAGAACGCGCGGGCACTGTAACGATCAGGACGGCAGGCGTCGAATGAAGCGTTTCATCGGTGGTGATCAGAACCGCCCGGTCGCCATATGGCTGTTCAGTTGCGCGGCCCTGGTGTTCCTCATGGTCGTGGTCGGGGGTATCACCCGCCTGACCGGCTCGGGCCTGTCGATCACCGAGTGGAAGCCGATCATGGGGGCCCTGCCGCCGATGAACGCGGCCGACTGGCACGAGGCGTTCGAGAAATATCGCGCCATTCCGCAGTACACCCAGGTCAACGCCGGCATGAGTATGGCCGAGTTCCAGGGCATCTTCTGGTGGGAGTGGGCCCATCGGTTTCTGGGGCGGGTGATCGGAGCAGCTTTCGCCCTGCCGTTCGCTGTCTTCCTGGTCTTGCGCCAGATCCCGCGGAGGCTGGTCGTGCGCTGCGCCATCCTGTTGGCGCTCGGCGGGCTGCAGGGTCTGATCGGCTGGTGGATGGTGTCCAGCGGCCTTTCCGAGCGGGTCGATGTCGCCCCGGAGCGTCTGGCGACACACCTTGGTCTGGCCCTGCTGATCTTCATGGGCCTGATCTGGACCGGGCTGGAAGCCTGGAACGGCGAGTCGCACAGCCGGCCACCCGTGGTCTGGAGCCGCGGCGCGGCCGTGCTGCTCGGTGCTATCTTCTTCCAGTGCCTGCTGGGCGGCCTGGTGGCCGGGGCCAAGGCTGGTTACGTCTATACCGACTGGCCTCTGATGAACGGAGCCCTGCTGGCACCGGTCGACTGGAGCGGCGGCGGCCTGGCGTTCCTGCATGATCAGGCGCTGGTGCAGTTCAACCACCGCATCTGGGCCTATGTCCTCCTGATCGGCGGGACCGCCTATGCAGTGCAGGCCTGGCGCTGGCGGCTGGCCGAGGGGCTGGGCGCGGCGGCGTTCGTCGTGGCTGCGGCCCTGTGGTTGCAGGCCCTGCTGGGGATCGCGACCCTCATGAACGCCACGCCCCTGTGGCTCGGTGCCCTGCACCAGGCCGGGGCGGCGCTGGTGCTGGCGGCGGGGACCGCCAATCTATGGCTGGTCCGACGTTCCCAGGCCCGGTTGTTTACGTCCGGACCGAGGACCAGGGGCCTCTGATCGCGAATGTGATCCCCGGGTACATGATGTTGACGAACATGACCGAGCCGTCCGGCGAGAAGCAGGCTCCGGCGAATTCGGAGTTGCCGGAGAATACGTTGCGCCCGATCGTATAGGTCTTGCCGTCGGGTGTGACGCCCTTGATGTGGTTACGAACGTCGCTGGAGTAGTTGTCCTCGCACAGGATCAGGTGACCCCATGGCGCGACCATCAGATTGTCGACCATGTTCATGACCCGCTTGTCCGTGCTCTCGGCAAACAGCTGGAGCCTGCCGGGGCGACGGGATTCACGGGAGCTGCCTTCGTCCGGGGACGGGACGTAGCGCATGACCTGTCCGGCGCGGATCGGACCGCCCGAGGTCGCCGTCAGATAGAGCTCGCCCTCGCCCCAGAAGATGCCTTCCCCGCGTGCCACGAGCGCTGCGCCCTTGGCATGGCCGCGATCGTTCAGGTCCCCGGCCGGGCTCTCGACGTCCTCGAGGTCGATCCAGGCCACGTTGCGCCAGTCCCCGACGGCCCACTCGCGGCTGTTCTGGTTCCGGGTGTCGGCACCCGGTTTGTCGATGAAGGCCATGGCCTGAAGCCTGCCGCCGTCGATCAGTTTTCCGGGCGTGGTCGGGATGAAGCGATAGAGGAGCCCTTCATTGTCATCCTCGGTAAGGTAGACGATGCCGGTACGCGGATCGACGCAAACCGCTTCGTGGTCAAACCGGCCCATCGCCTTCAGGGGCACCGGGGGGACCAGACCGGTCGCGTCCGCCGGAACCTCGAAGACCCAGCCATGTGCCTTGGTCACATCGGCGTTGGCCGCCGTTTCGAGCGTCTCCTCGCAGGTCAGCCAGCTGCCCCAGGGGGTGTGGCCGCCCGAGCAGTTGGTGCTGGTGCCGGCCAACGAGAGATACTGGCGCACCGTCTGGCGGGTTTCGAGGTCGTAGACCAGGGTCGTCGTGCCGCCCGGCAGCGGCCGCCCGTTCTTGTAGGTGTCATAGCCCTTGGCCGCATCCAGAAGGCCGATCCGCTCCTGATGGAAGCCGCCGGGGCCGAGGTTGCGATGCAGTCCGCTGGACCCCTTGAGTTCGTGGTTGCGAACAAGGGCGACACGCGATCCATCGAGCGGAAAGCAGCCCATTCCGTCCGGCTGGCCGGGCACGAACAGTCCGTCGTCCATGGTGTCGCCACTCTGGGAGATGACCTGATAGGAAAAGCCTTCCGGCAGGTCGAGCAGGCGGTTGGGGTCTGGCACCAGCGGGCCATAGCCGTGGACCTGATTGACATAGGTCTCCTCACTCGCGGCAGTCTGGGCGGCAACGCTGCAAGCAAGGCCACTGAAGGCAAAGCCGGCGGCGGCCGAGCCGGCGATCAGGTCACGACGATGAGGGCGCATGGGGGACTCCGATATGGCTTTCGCGCTTATGACCGGCGCGGCGGCCCGGGTCATCATGGTTCTGTGACGCAGCGCCCGCTGCCCGTCAGTCCTTCAGCGCCCGGCCCGCCACCACGGCCTTGGCTCCGAATTTCGCGCGCAGGACGTCTATCGCCGTTTCCGTCTTCAGGGCACGGGTCTCGGCCGTCTCGAACAGGGCATGGGAGTCCGTGGCAGCGACCACCTCGGCCATGCCGATCCCGATCAGTCGGTAGGGGCGGCCCAGCTCTGGAGCCATCAGCGCACGGCCGGCGGCGAACAGGGCGCGGGCGGTCTGGACCGGCTCGGGCAGGGATATCCGTCGGGTGACGATACTGAAATCGGTCCGACGCAGTTTGAGCACCAACACCCGGCTGGCGACGCCGTCGCGGCGAGCCTTGGCTGCCAGCTTCTCGCACAGGGGCCACAGCTCGGCCTCGAGATCCTCCGCAGCGGTCAGGTCCTCATTGAAGGTGGTCTCGGCGCTCATGCCCTTGCGCTCATGGCCGGGACTGACGGCGCGGGCGTCCCGACCATGGGCGAGATCATGCAGGCGCAAGCCGGTCTCGCCATAGCGGCGCACCAGACCCCGCACGTCCGCAGCGGCCAGATCGCCGACGGTAGCGAAGCCGTCACTCTGCAGGGTCTTTCGGAACACCGGACCGACGCCGGGCAGAATACCTACCGGACGGGGCGCGAGCACGGCCGGTGCTTCTGATCCCAGCACCGAGAAGCCGCGCGGCTTGTCCAGTTCCGACGCCACCTTGGCGAGGAAGCGATTGGGAGCCAGGCCGATGGAGACGGACAGGCCGGTGTCGGATTCGATCTGCTGTTGCAGCCGGATCAGCTGGAAGGCCGGCGGCCCGCCGTTCAGCCGCTCTGTGCCGGCCAGTCCGATCCACGCCTCGTCCAGCGACAGGGTCTGGACGAGGGGCGTCAGCTTGCCGACCGCGCCGAATATGGCCTCGCTGGCCGCCATGTATTTGCGGAAGTCCGGCTTGATGACCACGGCCTCGGGACAGGCCTTGAGCGCCTTGAACATCGGCATGGCCGAGTGAACGCCATACTGGCGGGCGATGTAGCAGCAGGTCGAGACCACGCCCCGTTTGCCGCCGCCGACGATGACGGGCCGGTCGCGCAGCTCGGGCCGGTCACGCTTTTCCACCGAGGCATAGAAGGCGTCGCAGTCCAGATGGGCGATGGTCAGCTGGTCGAGCTCTTGATGGCAGACGACCCGGCGCGAGCCGCAGGCTGGGCAGCGCTCGATCTTCCGATCGCCGGTTTGGAGACAGTCGCGGCAGATGGCGCGGATTGACACAGGCGTTCCGGGGCTGGCTTCACCCCAACTTAAGACCCGCCGGGTCATTGTGCACGAAGAAGGTGCCAAGCCTCCGTGCAGCCGCACCGGGAGGCGACCAGGCCAGGGTGATGATGTCCAAGAAAGTCCTCATCGTCGAGGATAACGAGCTGAACATGAAGCTGTTTCATGATCTGCTCGACTCGCAGGGCTACCAGACGCTGCAGACCCGTGAAGGGCTGCAGGCGCTGGCCCTCGCTCGACTGCACAAGCCCGATCTGATCCTGATGGACATCCAGCTGCCCGAGATCAGCGGGCTCGAGGTCACCAAATGGCTGAAGGATGATGAGGAGCTGAGCCACATCCCTGTCGTCGCCGTCACCGCCTTTGCCATGAAGGGTGACGAGGAGCGTATCCGCAACGGAGGATGTGAGGCCTACATTTCCAAGCCCATCTCGGTGATGCATTTCCTCGACGTGGTGCGGAAACATCTGGGATAGGGACTGATGACGGCCCGTATTCTTGTCGTTGACGATGTGGAAGCGAACGTCCGCCTGCTCGAGGCCAAGCTGACGCTCGAGTACTATGAGGTCCTGACCGCAAGCGACGGTGCGACCGCGCTGCAGGTCGCCTCAGATGAGCGGCCCGACATCATTCTGCTGGACGTCATGATGCCCGGTATGGACGGGTTCGAGACCTGTCGTCGGCTGAAGGCCGATCCGGTCACCCGGCACATCCCCGTGGTCCTGGTCACAGCCCTCGACGGGCGCGAGGACAAGCTCAAGGGTCTGGATGCCGGGGCCGACGACTTCGTCACCAAGCCGATCGACGATGTCATCCTGTTCGCCCGCGTGCGCTCGCTGCTGCGCCTCAAGGCGGTGATGGATGAGTTGCGGGAGCGCGAGGAGAGCGGCCGCCGGCTGGGAGTCGACACCGACGGGGCCGGACGGCTGCGCGGTTCGGGCGGGCGTATCCTTATCGTGGACGACAACGAACGTCAGGCCCTGAAGATGGCCGACCACCTCGCCGGGGAGCATCGCCCGACGATTGAAAGCGATCCGGCCGCGGCCCTGATCGCCGCGCGTGGGCCTGTCGATCTGATGATCGTCAATGTCTCCAGTGCCGAGTTCGACGGCCTGCGCTTTGTCGCCCAGACCCGCTCGACCGAGGCCTCCCGGCGAATCCCCATTCTGGCCGTGGTTGATCCGGCAGACCGGCCCCGCCTGCTGAAGGCGCTGGAGCTGGGCGTGAATGACATCCTGCCTCGTCCGGTTGACCCCGAGGAGCTGGAAGCGCGCGCCCGTACCCAGATCAAGCGGAAGCGCTACGCCGACTTCCTCAAGCAGAAGCTGGACTACAGCCTCGAGATGGCGGTCACCGACGCCCTGACCGGCCTGCATAACCGCCGCTACATGGCGGGGCAGTTGCAGGCGCTCATGAGCCGTGCCGGGCAGGGGGGCGATTCCGTGGCCTTGCTGGTCCTCGACATCGACCACTTCAAACTGGTCAACGACAGTTTCGGCCACGACGCCGGCGACGAGGTGCTGCGAGAGTTCGCCGTTCGCCTGGCCACCAATGTCCGCGCCATCGACCTGCCGTGCCGTCTCGGCGGCGAGGAGTTTGTCGTGGTCATGCCGGGGGCCGGTCTCGAGGACGCGGCCCAGGTCGCCGATCGCATCCGTCGCGACGTCGGGGCCCAGCCCTTCCCGATCATGGGCGGCGCAGAGTTTCTGACCGTCACCGTTTCGGTCGGCGTGGCCTCCAGTGCCGGGCTCAACGACACCCCGGACGCCCTGCTCAAGCGGGCCGACGAGGGCGTCTATGAGGCCAAGGCGCGCGGCCGCAATCAGGTTATCGCCCGGGCGGCCTAGGGGCCGCTAGCGGCTCATCCAGGGTTTTGACTTGCCGGCCGCGATCCGGGCCGCCTGCTCACGCTGGAAGCGGCCACCACGCGGCGGCTTCTCGCGCGCATCAATCGCCGCCTTCTTCAGCCGCAGCGCCCGCTGGACGGGGCTTTCGGGCGGCAGGTCGTCCGTCGGATCAGTCATTCCAGCAACCTAGCACGCCCGCGGCGACCTCACCGCCGCACAAACAAAAACGCCCGGTGTTTCCACCGGGCGTTCTGAAATCCAGCAGGGCGTAGGCCTTACTTGATCTTGCCTTCCTTGAACTCGACGTGTTTGCGCACAACCGGGTCGTACTTCTTCACGACCATCTTCTCGGTCATGGTCCGGGCGTTCTTCTTGGTGACGTAGAAGAAGCCGGTGTCGGCAGTCGAGTTCAGGCGGATCTTGATTGAAGCCGGCTTGGCCATCGGAATTACCTTTGCGACGGCGAAAGCCGCTGAAATGAGAGGCGCGGAACATACTCAGGCGCGCTCCAAAGTCAACGCCGGTCAGACAGGCCGCCATCCAGTGACGGAACGCACCGTGGCGCAGGCGGGGGAGCCGTCCTTGCCCCGCCCCGGCAGATGGACCTCCAGCCGGGCGTTCGGGACCAGCAGGTCCTTGGGAATATCGTGGATGTCGATCTTGGCGCGCCGGTTCCACTCGCTGGCGTGGTCACCCGCCGAGGTGCCGATGCGGATGTAGATGAAGCGGCGCACCGGCCCCTCCCGCCGCACGAAGGGGCCGGTCATGCGCCCGTCGGGATACAGGGTGATCGGGAGTTCGAACGCCAACGGCCCGTCGCCGGCGGTGCGCGGTTCGAACGGCATGTCGTCCTTCTGCAGGCTGTAGCGCACGCCCGGCACCGGGTCGTCGATGATGAGGCGAAGCGTCACGGTTGCGGCCATGACGACAGATTAGGCGAGGCCGGGTCTTCGGGCTAGGCTGGCCTCATGAAACAGATCGCCGTTCTCGCCGCCGCCGCTTTCGCCCTGTCTGCCTGCGCCTCGGTGCCGTCACCGGCCCCGCAACAGGAGGGCTTCATGGCCAGTCTCAACGCCCTGTGCGGCCAACGCTTCCTCGGGCGGGTGGTGACGACCGACGCCGCCGATGCCGATTTCGCCGCCTCGCGCCTGGTCATGCATGTGCGCGACTGTTCGGCTGACGAGGTCCGCATTCCCTTCTGGGTCGGGGAGGACAGGTCCCGCACCTGGGTGATCAGCCGCAACGAAGACGGTGGCCTGACGCTGAAGCACGACCACCGCGACCCGCAGGGCAATCCCGACGGCCTGCACTGGTACGGCGGCGACACGACCTCGGCGGGGACGGCGAACCGCCAGGAATTCCCGGTCGATGAATTCTCGATCGAACTGTTCAACGCCGGCAACGCTTCGGTCTCGACCACCAATGTCTGGGCGGTCGAAGTCCATCCGGGGCGGATCTATGCCTATGAACTGCGCCGCCCGAACCGCTATCTGCGGGTCGAGTTTGACCTGACCCGGCCGCTGGCCGACTAACCTAGCCGGCTGCCATCACGCCGCAGGCGATGCGGGCCCCGGCGCCGCCGATCGGCTGGCTCGTGTGGTCGTCGGCATTGGCGTGAATGACCAGCGACGAGCCGTCCGAATCCCACAGCCACTGGCCGGGCCCCTCGGCGGCGATGCGCGCGCGCGTGGTGAAGACCTCGGCATTCACCCGCCCCGCGGCGTCGGCGAAGATGTTGGGCAGGTCGCCGTCGTCGGGCCCACCGGCGTTCAGCAGCCCATGCGGCGCTTGCGGGTCCCCGTGATTGACGTGGGCCCCGGCCGACGTGAAGGGCGTCTCGCACTGGCCGGTCGCGTGGATGTGGACGCCGTGCCAGCCGGGCGGCAGGCCCTCGGCCTCGATGCGGATCAACAGGCCGGTCGCGCCCTGGGTCAGCACGGCACGGCCGATCCGGGCACCGCCGGCGTTGACCAGCGTCGCCTCGCCGAAATCCCCGGGAGCAGCGCGCACGGGCCGATCCGAATAGTCGTTGGTGGTGACGCTGACGCAGCCGGCGAGGGCTGCAGCCAGGGGCACGAGCACAAGGGCGGTCAGATGGGCTTTGAGCATGGTCGGGGTCCTTGTCTGGGCGGGGTGAAAAGCCTTGGCGTCGCTTTGCCACGGCAGTCCCCGGATGCTAGAAAACCTGTTCGCGGATCACGTTCCGATTCCGGCCATTTAAAGCCTGATTTCCTTGACTGACGACAGCTATAGCGACGCACTTCCCCCGGTTTCGGGCGGCGGCGGCGACATCTCCACCATCACCATCGAGGACGAGCTGAGACGCTCCTACCTCGACTACGCCATGAGCGTGATCGTGTCCCGGGCCCTGCCCGATGCGCGTGACGGACTCAAACCGGTGCACCGTCGCATCCTGTATTCGATGCACGACCTGAAGATGACGCCGGATCGCGCCTATTCGAAATGTGCGCGGGTCGTCGGCGATGTGCTGGGCCGGTTTCACCCGCACGGGGACGCCTCGGTCTATATGGCGCTGGTGCGGATGGCCCAGCCCTTCTCGATGGGGCTGATGCTGGTCGACGGCCAGGGCAATTTCGGCTCGGTCGACGGCGATATGCCCGCCTCGATGCGATACACCGAGGCCCGGATGGCCCCGGCCGCCTCGGCCCTGCTGACCGACATCGACAAGGACACGGTCGATTTCCAGCCGAACTATGACGAGAAGGAGCTGGAGCCTGTCGTCCTTCCGGCTCGGATCCCCAACCTGCTCGTCAACGGCGCGGGCGGCATTGCCGTCGGCATGGCCACCAACATCCCGCCCCATAACCTGGGCGAGATCATCGATGCCTGCGTCGCCCTGCTGGACGACCCGAACATCAGCGACGACGCCCTTCTGGACATCGTGCCCGGTCCCGACTTCCCGACCGGCGGCGAGATCATGGGCCGCACGGCCCCCCGCAACGCCCTGCGCGACGGTCGCGGCTCGGTCATCGTGCGCGGCCAGGCCACCATCGAGACGATCCGCAAGGACCGTGAGGCCATCGTCGTCACCCAGCTGCCCTATCAGGTCAACAAACAGACCCTGATCGAGCGCATCGTCGAAATGGTTCGCGAGAAGCGGATCGAGGGCATTTCCGATGTCCGCGATGAATCCGACCGCGACGGCATGCGGATGGTCATCGAGCTGAAGCGCGACGCCTCGGCCGATGTGGTGCTGAACCAGCTGTGGCGCTTCACGGCGATGCAGAGCTCGTTCGGCGTCAACATGCTGGCGTTGAACCATGGCCGCCCGGTCCAGATGGGCCTGCGCCAGCTGCTTGAAGCCTTCCTTGAGTTCCGCGAGGAAGTGGTCGTCCGTCGCATCAAATTCGAACTGGCCAAGGCCCGCGACCGTGGCCATGTGCTGGTCGGCCTCGCCGTGGCCGTCGCCAATATCGACGAGGTCATCCACATCATCCGCAGCTCGGCCGATCCGGCCGAGGCCCGCGAGCGGCTGCAGGCCAAGAGCTGGCCCGTCGGCGACATGATCGCCCTGATCGAACTGATCGCCGATCCGCGCTCCATGCTGGTCGACGGCGACAAGCTGAACCTGACGGACGAACAGGCCCGTGCCATCCTCGGCCTGACGCTCAGCCGCCTGACCGGTCTCGGCCGCGACGATATCTTCGGCGAAGCGCGCGGCCTGGCCGACACCATCCAGGGCCACCTGACCCTGCTCAGCGACCGCGCCAACATCCTGGCCGTGATCCGCGAGGACCTGCTGGTCGTGCGCGAGGAGTTCGCCGTGCCCCGCCGGACCCTGATCGGTGAGGGCGACTATGAGCTGGAAGACGAGGACCTGATCCCGCGCGAGGACATGGTCGTCACCGTCACCCACGGCGGCTACGTCAAGCGCGTGGCCCTGAACGCCTACCGGACCCAGCATCGCGGCGGCAAGGGCCGCTCAGGCGTGGCGATGAAGGAGGACGACGCCGTCGTCGGCGTCTTCTCGGCCTCGACCCATACGCCGGTGCTGTTCTTCGCCACCAACGGCAAGGCCTACAAGCTCAAGACCTGGCGCCTGCCGCTGGGCAATCCGCAGTCGCGCGGCAAGGCCTTCGTCAACCTGCTGCCGATCGAGCCGGGCGACAGCATCATGAACGTCCTGCCCCTGCCTGAGGATGAGGCGGAGTGGGGCAATTACGACATCATGTTCGCTACCCGGTCGGGCGATGTGCGGCGCAACAAGCTGAGCGACTTCGCAACGGTCAACCGCGCCGGCAAGATCGCCATGAAGCTGGAGGACGGCGACCACATGGTCGGCGTGGCCCTGTGCACTGCCGAGGACGACGTCATGCTGACGACCGCTCTCGGCCGCGCCATCCGTTTCAAGGCCGACGATGTGCGGGTCTTCAAGGGGCGGGATTCGACCGGCGTCCGGGGTGTCCGCCTGCAGAAGGATGACGCGGTCATCTCCATGGCCGTTCTGGGCCGGGTCGATGCCACGCCGGATGAACGCGCGGCCTATGTCAAACACGCCACCGCCATGCGCCGGGCGACCGGTGAGGGCGAGGACGAGGTGGTTGCGGTCGAGGCCGATGACGAGGTCGCGGGTGATGCGGTCCTCACTGTTGAGCGCATCGCAGAACTGGGCGCGGCCGAGCAGTTCATCCTGACCGTCACCGAGACCGGCTTCGGCAAACGGTCTTCGGCCTATGAATACCGGCGAACGGGCCGGGGCGGGCAGGGGCTGACGGCGCATGGTCTGGGCGGCCGTGCCGGCGACCGGCTGACGGCCTCCTTCCCGGTCGAGGACGGCGACGAACTCCTGCTGGTCACCTCTGGTGGCCAGATGATCCGCACCCCGGTCGACCAGGTCCGCATCGTGGGCCGGTCCAGCCAGGGCGTGACCATCTTCCGCACCGCCGACGGCGAAAAGGTCGTCTCGGTCGAGCGCCTGCCGGACAGCGGTGGGGGCGATGATCAGGTGGTCGAAGGTGAAGCGCCGGATGCCGGGGGCGACGAAGCCTGATCCATGTCGGGTTCCGTTGGCCTCAGTATCGACGGTGCCCCGGCCACGCTCGACGACCTGACCCCTGTGGCCCTGGTCAACTATGGGGCCTACACCTCGTTCCGGGTGGAGCAGGGCGGTGTGCGCGGGCTCGACCTGCATCTGGCAAGGCTGGAAGCCGAGGCGGTCGAACTGTTCGGTGCCCCAGTGGGCGACAGCCACCTGCGTGGTCTGATGCGCGGCGCTGTCGCGGGCCGCGACGGCTGCTGGCTGCGGGTCAGTCTGTTTGCCCCCGAAATCAGCCCAAGAACGCCGGAATGGCAGGGTACGCCCCGGGTGATGATCGCGGTTTCACCTACACCTGCGCCCCTCGCTGATGCACCGCGCCTGCAACTTCAGACCTATGCCCGTGAGGCGGCGCACCTGAAACATGCGGCGACCTTCGGGCTGATCCGCGCCCGCCGCATGGCGCGCCTGGCCGGTTTCGATGATGCCTTGTTCGTGGATGGCGAGGGCCTGATTTCGGAGGGCAGCCTCTGGAACGTCGGCTTCGTGAGGGATGATCAGGTGATCTGGCCCCAGGCCCCGATGCTTGCCGGCGTGGCCCAGGCCCTGGTGCAGCGGGGGCTCGCCGACGCCGGTCTGACCGGGCGAATGGAGCCGCTCCGTGTTGCGGACCTTGAGCGGTTCGACGCGGCCTTCCTCTGCAACAGCGCTACCCCCGCCTGCGCCATTGCGGCGATTGGCGGGCGCAGCTTTTCGATTTTGCCCGATCTGATCGAACGGCTGCAGGGGGCCTGGGCCTCGAACCCGGTCCAGCCGATCTAGGCCGGCGGTTTCGCACCTGCTAAACCTCTGGAGCGACAGGGAGGAAAGCGATGCGCATCGGCCTGTATCCGGGCACGTTCGACCCCGTCACCAACGGGCATATGGACATCATCGGGCGTGCGGTGAAGCTGGTCGACCGGCTGATCATCGGCGTCGCCCGCAATGACGAAAAGGGGCCGATGTTCACCACCGACCAGCGGGTCGCGATGGTTCGCGCCGAAGTCGCCCACCTGGGCCCCCGTGTCGAGGTCCGGCCCTTTTCCAGCCTGCTGATGCATTTCGCCGAGGAGCTGGACGCCGGGATCATCGTGCGTGGCCTCCGCGCCGTGGCGGACTTTGAATACGAGTTCCAGATGACGGCGATGAACCAGCGCCTCAATGCCGACATCGAGACGGTCTTCCTGATGGCTGATCCGCGGCACCAGGCCATCGCCTCGCGTCTGGTCAAGGAGATCGCCCGCCTGGACGGCGCGATCGACAGTTTCGTCAGCCCCGCCGTCGCCGAAATGGTGCGGGCCAAGGTCAAGGGTTAGAATGAGCTTGAAAGTCACAGTTGCCGGCGCGTGTTTCGTTGCGCTTCTTGCCGTGTCCGGTCCCGCGAGCGCCCAGACCGCCGCGCCGGAATGGCGCACCATCGCGCCGGAGAACCTGCTCATCATCGACACGGCCAAGGGCCGGATCCTTATTGAGCTGGAACCGCGGATGGCACCGCTCTCCGTCGAGCGCATCCGCACCCTGGCCGACCAAGGCTTCTACGATGGTTTGAAATTTCATCGGGTTCTGACCGATTTCATGGCCCAGACCGGCGATCCGCTCGGCACCGGCGAGGGCAGCAGCGAGCTGCCGGATGTCGATGGTGAGTTCCAGTTCCGTCGTGGACGCGACCTCGGCTTCGTCAATCTGGCCACTGGTCAGGCCGGTTTGCTGGGCTTCGCGGGATCCATGCCGGTCTTCACCCAGCCTGACGCGCAGATGATGGTCACGGCGGACTTCAAGACCGCCGCCCAGGCCCTGTTCTGCCCGGGTGTCGTGGGCATGGCCCGCGGTCAGGACCCGCATAGTGCCAACAGCCAGTTCTTCATCATGACCGGCATCAATGAGGGTCTGAACGGTCTCTACACGCCTTTCGGCCGTGTCCTCGCCGGGCTCGACGTGGTGCGGACGCTTAAGCCGGGGCCCGAGGCCGCCAACGGCCGGGTCGAGGATCCGGACCTGATGACGCGCGCCCGCACGGCCGCTGCCCTGCCTGAGCGGCAGCGACCGGTTGTCAGGGTCAGGCCTCCCGCAAGTCCGGCTTTCGCGGCCATGGTTGAGCAGGTGAGGGCCGAGCGTGGCACTCGTTTCACCGTGTGCGACCTGCAGCCGATCGTCGAAGTCACAGGGGGTTGATGCCATGAACGTCATTGCCGGTTTCGCGGTCCTGTCCGTCCTGATGGCCACCCCAGCCTTCGCCCAGGACGTCGGTGGCCCACCGCCGCCGCCGCCGCCGCCCGCGCCTGCGACGACCGTGGTCATGCCGGAATGGCGGGCGGTTCCGGCCGAAAACCTGCTCGTGATCGACACCACCAGGGGCCGTATCCTGGTCGAACTGACGCCCGAGGTGGCCCCGCTGCATGTCGAGCGGATCAAGCTGCTGGCGCGCCGGGGCTTCTACGACAATGTGCCGTGGCACCGGGTCATCGACTGGTTCATGGCCCAGACCGGCGACCCACTGGGCAATGGCGAGGGCCAGAGCCCCTTTCCGGACCTGAAGGGTGAGTTCACCTTCCGTCGCGACACGACCATGCCCTTCGTCGCCGTCGCCGAGCCGACCGGCGCGCGGGTGGGCTTCTTCCACTCACTGCCGATCCAGACCCAGCCCGATGCGGCCTTCGCCCTGACCGGTGACGGCAAGGTACACGGCTGGGGCCTCTACTGCCCCGGCGTGGCCGGCATGGCCCGTGACGAGGGCAATGACACCGCCAACAGTCAGTTCTTCCTGATGCGCCAGGCCTATCCGGCGCTGGACAAGCGCTACACCATCTGGGGCATGACGGTAGCGGGACTGGACGTCGTGCGCAGCCTGCGTGTCGGCGACGGCGACAACGGCATGGTCACGGCCGAGCCGGATCGCATGACCCGGGTCCGTATCGCGGCTGACATTGTCGAGGCCGAGCGGCCCGCGGTTCAGGTGCTGGCGACCGACTCGCCCCGCTTCCGGGCGATGGTGGAACAGACGCGGGCGTCGCGCGGGGCAGACTTCTCGGTCTGCGACATCAGCCTGCCGGTTCAGGTCACCAACTAGCCGCGGCCGCGGCGGCGACGGCGGGCCGGTTTCCGATCCTCGCGCATCTGCTGCAGCAGCAGGCCCTCGCGCAGGCCGCGGTCGGCAACCCGGACCCGTTCAGAGGGCCATGCCCGCTGTACCGCTTCCATGATGGCGGCGCCGGCAAGAACCAGATCGGCGCGGTCGGGGCCTATGCAAGGTTCCGCCGCGCGTCCGGCGGCACCCAGACGTTTCAGCGTATCGGCGGCGGCCTCGCAATCGCTCCGGGTCATCCACAGACCATCGACCAGATTGCGCTGGTATCGCCGCAGGCCAAGGTGGATGCCCGCCAGGCTGGTGATCGCGCCGGACGTGCCGACCATATGGGCGCGGCCGCCTGTGAAGTGACGGCGGAAGCCGGGGTCGACCGGTGCATCCGCGATGGCGGTGCTCATGTCGGCCACCATGGCTTCATACCAGTCCTCCAGACCGCCGCCCGGCTCGGGATGCCGCTCCGCCAGTGTGACCACCCCCACGGGTGCCGACATCCAGCCTTCGAGCACAAAGGCATCGCCGCGCTTCGCCAGCCAGTTCAGTTCGGTCGAGCCGCCGCCGACATCCACCACCAGTACGGCATCCGCCGACGGGTCGAACAGGTTCAGACAGCCCCTGACAGCCAGCCGGGCCTCTTCCATCGGGTCGATGATTCGCAGTTGCAGGCCCGTGCCGGCCCGCACCCGTTCGATGAAGGCCGGGCCATTTTCGGCCTGACGGCAGGCCTGGGTCGCCACCGCCATGAGGCGCGAGGACTCGACCCCCCTTTTGGCGACGCGTTCACCGCACAGCATCAGGGCCTCATAGGCCCGGTCCATGGCCGCAAGGTCGAGGCGGCCCGTGCGTGACAAGCCTTCCCCCAGGCGAACGATGCGACTGAAGGAATCGACGACCCGAAAGCCGTCTCGCGCCGGCTTTGCGATCAGCAGCCGGCAGTTATTGGTCCCGAGATCGAGCGCGCCATAGAGGGGCGCATCGCGACCTGAGGCCCCTCGATCGACGGCGGCGCACTTCGCGGCGCGCTGCCCGTCGGGCCGTCGGGGCTGGGACCGGTCGTCACGCCCCGGAGGCGCGCCGTCGGTCTCCGGCATGGGCCGAACTTTCATGGTGGGCGGTCCAAAGCGGCGCCCGTCCCTGACACTCTAGGACCGGGCGAAGCGCTACGCCAAGCCTGTCTGTCGCGAAAATGAACGGCGTGACGCAGGCAAGGCTCAGATGGGGTCGGGCACTGTCACACCATGACCCGGCAATCAGTTGCGAAATTCGGCCTTGGCCAGATCGTCCGTCACCGGGACGCTGCCTTTCGGGGCGTCGTGATCGACATCGACGCCTCCTACGCCGGTCTGCCCGGCGAGACGGGCGAGGTTACACCCGACCAGCCCTTCTACCGGGTGCTTGCCATCGGGCCCGAGGGAGGCTTCATCGCCTATGCTGCCGAGGCGGTGCTGGAGCGCGACCCGGAACTGGCCGCCCTGACGGGTGAGGCGGAGTCGCGCTGGTTCACCGTCGATTCCAGGGGGCACCATGCGCCCCGGGCCCAGGCCATTCACTAGCCGGACGCTGGCGCGGATCGCACGGCGGGCCTAGATTGCGGGCAAGGGTCCTTCAGAGCCCGCCGGTTAGAGGAGCGCGTCCATGTCCGACTTCGAGCACGTGTTCGACGCCCCACCGGAAGGCGCGGCCGCCGACTGGACCATCCCCCAGGACTGGGCCTCCTACAGCGAGGTCGAGCACCAGACCTGGGACATCCTCTATGCCCGGCAGATGAAGATCCTGCCCGGCCGCGCCGCCGACGTCTTCCTCAAGGGGCTGACGGCGCTGGATCTCAACACCGGCGGCATTCCCGATTTCTCGGTGATGAACCCCAAACTCCAGGCCCTGACCGGCTGGACCGTGGTCTGTGTGCCCGGTCTGGTGCCGGATGATGTCTTCTTCGACCATCTGGCCAACCGCCGCTTCCCGTCAGGCCAGTTCATCCGCAAGCCGGATCAGCTGGACTATCTGCAGGAGCCGGACATCTTCCACGATGTCTTCGGCCATGTGCCGATGCTCAGTGATCCCGACTTTGCCGCCTATATGGAGGCCTATGGCAAGGGCGGGCAGCGCGCGGCCTCGCTGGGCGTGCTGCAGAACCTGGCCCGGCTGTACTGGTATACGGTCGAGTTCGGCCTGATGCAGGACGCGGACGGCCTGCGCATCTACGGGGCCGGGATCGTGTCCTCGGCGACCGAGAGCGTCTTCTCACTGGAGGATGCGTCACCCAACCGTCTCGGCTTCGATCTCGAGCGTGTGATGCGGACCCTCTACCGGATCGACGACTTCCAGCAGGTCTATTTCGTCATCGACTCCATCGAACAGCTGAAGCGCGAGACCCTGCAGGATTTCGGCCCGGTCTACGGCCGACTGAAGGGTGCGGACGATATTGCGATCGACGCCATCCTCCCGTCCGACCGGGTCTTCACCCGTGGCACCCAGGCCTATGCGGCGCGCGGTGGGAGATTCGCGGCGTAAGGCCCGTCCTGACCGTCACGGCCCTGACCTCAGCCTGTACGGGCAGGGGAGCGGGGCGGCGAGGCCGACCGCTCTATCCCGGCATGGTCATCCCCCTGCCGAAAGCGAGGGCCAGGCGAGCCAGGTTCCGATCGCATAGGCCAGGCCGTAGACGAGGACGATCAGGGAACTCCACAGCACAAAGGGTGTCACACCGCCAAAGTTGAGCGCCAGCGCCGGGACCAGCACCAGACCGCGCAACAGATAGACCGCCGAGATCAGGACCAGGGCCGTGCGGACCAGCGGCAGGCGGAAGATCAGGCCGGCACCGGAGAAGGCATAGGCGGACCAGACCGCAAGAACGGCGGCGATGCCAAGGGTGATCAGGGTCGGGACCGGCGAGCCCCGCTCGGCCATTCGTGCCATGCCCTCGCCCGCCCCAAAGAACCGGTACCAGGCCGGCCCGCCGGCGATGACGGCAATATGCAGCAGGGAGGCGAGGGCGCTCAGGACCCCGCCGGCGATCAGGAACGGGTTGCTCGCCACCGCGTACGCCTCAGTTTCGCTGGAACGGATAGAAGCTTCCGCCAAGACCCAGCAGGCCGGTCAGTTCGTCAAGCGCCACCCGGCTCTCCTCGAGCAGGTCCGGACCGGCGAGGTCGGCGGGTGTCAGCCGGTCGCGATAGTGTCTGGCCCCCCAGGCCGAAAGCCTTGCGTGAAGATCGTCGGTCAGCCTCATGGCCGGGTTGGTCGCCGCCTGTTCGGCTTCGGTCAGCACCACGCGCAGACGCAGGCAGGCCGGGCCGCCGCCGTTGCGCATCGACTGTCTGACATCGACGTATTCGACCCTGCCGATCGGGCCGTTCGAAGCCGCGAGGCGTTCGGCCACGGCATGGCTGCGCGGGTTGTCGCGCGTCTCGGTCGGGCAGATCAGGGTCAGGCGGTCCTCGCCGGGGATCCGCACCAGCATGGAGTTGAACAGATAGCTGGAGATGGCGTCGGCCAGGGGCAGGTCGGCCGAGGAGACCTCGACGAAGACGGGCTCGAACCGCTCCCCGGCGGCGGCGCGGATAGCGGCCTTGGTGCCGGCCGTGTCCTCGAACGCGAGGTCGTGGAAGAACAGGGTCTCCAGTGCTCCGACGCAGACCACGTCATTGTGGAAGGTCCCGCCGGCGATCGCGGCGCGCGACTGGCGGGCCAGCACCACGCCCGAGGCGCCATGCCGGAGGGCTACGGCGTCGGAGGCCTCGCGCGTCTGGCGCGCCGGGAAGGCATCGGCCCAGGGTTCGAAGGCCTCGCGGCCCCAGACCAGCAGATTGACCCCCGGCTCGCCATGGTCAGCACACAGGCGAACGTGATTGGCCGCGCCCTCGTCGGCGAGGTGGGCGACGGAGGGCAGGGCGTCATGGACCGCAAACCGGTCCGTGTCGGGGAAGAGGGCGTCCAGCGACCGCTTGGTCTGCTCGTGCTCCAGCGAGCGGTGCAGGTTGGTGACCAGATTGGCCGGGGTGAAATGCACCCGGCCGTCGGCCGCGTCTGCGGAGGGGGTCACCGTCGCGGCATTGGCGGCCCACATGGGCGAGGCCGAACAGGCGGCGGCGGCGAAGGACGGAGCGTCCTTCCAGGCCTGTTCCAGCACCCGGGCGTCAGAGCCGGTGAAGCCGAGACTGCGCAGGAAGGGGATGTTGGGCCGTTCATGCGGCGGCAGGACGTATTGCGGCAGGCCGAGGTCGGCCAGGGTCTTCATCTTGTCGAGACCCTGCAGCACGGCCGCGCGCGGGTTCGACGCCTCGCCCTTGTTCAGGCTCGACGCGAGGTTGCCGGGGGAGAGGCCCGCATAGGAGTGGGTGGGACCGATCAGGCCGTCGGCATTGGCTTCAACGGCTGAGGTCACGTCCTCAATCCCTTGATCTCGCTTTCGATATTCTTCACGGTCCCCGCCTCGAAACTGGCCACGGGATAGGCGCAGTAGTCCGCCGCATAGTAGGCGCTCGGCCGGTGATTGCCGCTGGCCCCGAGGCCGCCGAACGGCATGTCGCCGGCAGCGCCCGTGGTCGGGCGGTTGAAATTGACCACCCCCGCGCGGATGCGGCGGATGAAGCGGTCCCAGTGGGCCGGGTCGTCGCTGACCAGGCCGGCGGACAGGCCGTAGCGGGTGGCGTTGGCGGCTTCGATGGCAGCCTCGAACGAGGCCACGCGGGTGACGGACAGGAATGGGGCGAACATCTCCTCGTCCGGCACATCCACGCCGGTGACGTCGATGATGGCGGGGCTGACGAAGGCACCGGGCAGGTTGCCGACGGGCCCGGAGGCGCGGATCACCTTCGCGCCCATGTCGATCCGGTCCTGTAGCGCCTTCAGCGCGGCCTCGGCGGCCTTCACCGAGATCAACGGCCCGGCATAGGGTTCGGGCGTCGCGTTCCACGGCGCGAAGATCAGCCGTTCGACCATGGCGTTGACGGCTTCCACGATCGCATCGCCCTGCGGCCCTTCCGGCACGATCATGCGGCGGGCGCAGGAGCAGCGCTGACCGGTGGTGACGAAAGCCGACTGGACCACGATCCCGGCCACGGCCTCGGCGTCGGCCGCGTCCCAGACCACCAGCGGATTGTTGCCGCCCAGCTCCAGCGCCAGAATGACATGCGGATCGTCCGCGAACTTCCGCCGGAAATGGGCACCCGCCGCGCCCGAGCCGGTGAACATCAGGGCGTCGATGCCGCTGTCCAGCAGGGCCGCGCCTGTCTCGCGCCCGCCCTGGACGACATTGACTACGCCCGCGGGCAGGTCGGCCTCGGCGAAGGCCTCGGCCATCAGCTGGCCGATGAAGGGCGTCTCTTCCGAGGGCTTGAACACGACGGTGTCACCGGCCAGCAGGGCCGGTACGATGTGGCCGTTGGGCAGGTGGCCGGGGAAGTTGAAGGGCCCCAGCACCGCTGCCACGCCGTGCGGCCGATGGCGCAGGGTCGCACGGCCGAAACCGGTCTCGGCGGTGCGCTCGCCGGTGCGCTCGTCATAGGCGCGGATCGAAATGTCGACCTTGCCCTGCATGGCCTGAAGCTCGGTTGTGGTTTCCCACAGCGCCTTGCCGGTCTCGCGGCTGATCGCCTCGGCCATGGCCGGCGCGCGGGCCTTGAGCACGGCCTGATAGCGTTTGACCGCGTCGATCCGGTCCTGGCGCGGGCGATCCGCCCAGTCGGGGAAGGCGGCGCGGGCGCGGTCGCAGGCCGCCTGGACCTCGGCGGCCGGGGCGGCGGCACCCTCCCAGACGGTTTCGCCGGTGGCGGGGTCGATGGATTTGAAATGGGTCATTCTGTCACTCACGTCTTTACCCGCACGATGTCGCCGGCCTTCACTCGCAAGACGTCCGCGGTTTCGGTCGTCAGGGTCACGACGTCCCCCTCGACTGCCGCGCGCTGGCGCACCGAACGGAAGCCGCCGACGCTGCCGGTGGAGATCAGGGCCGGCAGCTCGGCCTCCACCTCCTGCGCCACCGCCACTTTCAGGCTTCTGGCGTCGCGCACCGTCCGGATGTTGTCGCGGTCGCAGGTCACGGTCGGGCCGGCGTCGAAGATGTCGATCAGGCCGTTGGGCCGGAAGCCCTCGCTCTCCAGCAGGGCCATGGCGGGCACGCCCTGCGGATGAACCTTGCCGATCACGGCACGGGCGGGCTCGGGCAGCAGGTCCATATAGATCGGGTGGCGCGGGGCCAGATCGAGGATGAACTGCTTGTCGGTCGAGCCGGTCATCCGGTCGGCCTCGTCAAAGTCCATGGGGAAGAATTTGTGCGCCACATGGTCCCAGAACGGGCAGGCCCCGTCCGGCGTGAAGACCCCGCGCAGCTCCGCCAGGACGGTATCGGCGAACAGCGTCGGCTCGGCCCCGATCAGCATGTAGCGCGACTGGCTCAGCAGTCGTCCGGCACCGCCCTTGCGCCGGTCGGCCTTGAGGAACAGTGAGCCGACCTCGGTCCAGCCAGTGCATTCATTGACCAGCACCAGGGTCTTCTGTTCCAGCTTGATGCCGAGTGACGGCGACGACTGGGTGTTGGTCACGACCCGGAACGAGAAGAACGGCCGGTTCAGCCCGACCGCCGCCTTGACCGAGCCGATGCCGTCGACATCGCCGGTCTCGGTCTCCTCCAGCATCAGGGTGTACCAGCGATGGCGCGGTTCGATCCTTCCGGCAAAGCTGTCGCGGCTCAGGTCCAGCCGCTCGGCCAGTTGGTCGGGGTCCTCGGGCAGGCTGGTGAAGCCCGGTCCTGACAGGATGGCCAGTTCCAGAAGGAAGTCGAGATCGGCTGGGCCGGCGGGGCGGACGACGAGCATGGGGTTACATCGTCTCCAGACGCAGGGCTTTGAGCTTCAGCGCATCAATCTCGCCCGAGGCGATCTTGCACAGGATCAGGGCACTGAGCTGGGCACGTTCGACGAAGCTGGCGGGCCAGGCGAACTCCTGATCCGAATGGATGTCGCCGCCCAGTACGCCGAGGGTGTCGATATTCGGCAGGCCGGCGGCGTGCAGGTTGTTGCCCTCGCAGACCCCGCCGGACGGCTTCCATGCGATCGGCTGCCCCAGCAGGGCACCCGTCTCGCGCACCGCTTCGAACAGGGCGGTCTGGCTGGCATCCATCGGCTTTGGCGCCCGGGTCATGCCGCCGTGCAGGTCCAGCGTCAGGCCGGGGAAGGGGGGCTCGGTCGCGATCTGGCGGACCGCTTCGGCGATCCAGGCCGATGACTGGGCGTCCGGGACGCGGACGTTGAAGCGGACGACCGCATTGTCGGCCACGACATTCAGGGCACCGCCGCCGCTGATCTTGGCGACATTGACGGTCACGCCCTCGCGCTGGCCGTTGAGGGCATGCAGGCGGGCCGCGATCATGGCCGCGCCGGCGACCGCATTGGCACCTTCATGGAAGGCACGGCCGGCATGGGCGGCCTTGCCTGTGACGATCAGATGGTAGTTGCCGCTGCCCTTGCGGGCGCCGGCCAGGGTCCCGTCGGAAAGGGCCGGCTCATAGGTCATCCCCACATGGCCGCGTGCTCCCAGTTCGGCCAGTAGGGAGGCCGAGGCAGGCGAGCCGATCTCCTCATCCGGCGACAACAGGACGGTCCAGCCGACGCGCTCCCGGTCCGGATGGGTCTCGAACGCTTCCAGCGCCGCCAGCAGCACCGAAATTCCGCCCTTCATGTCAGCAATCCCCGGGCCGTTCAGGGCCCCGTCCGCGCGGGTGCAAACGGTCTGGAACGGACTTTCCGCCGGGAAGACGGTGTCATAGTGGCCGGTCAGGACGACCTGGATCGGCGCCTCGGGCCGCGCCGTTATCCGCAGCGCATCGGCATGGGCCTCGGTCCGTACTGCACCGTCGTCGCCCACTGAGGTGGAAGCCCGGGTCTCAAGGCGTACAACCTCGGCGGGCAGATTTCGGGCCTCCGCCTCAAGCAGGGTGAGGACGCGATTCAGCCCGTCGGCGTGGCGGCTGCCGGAATTGATGTTCGCCCATTCGACCGCGCGGCCGATAATGGCGGTTTCGCGCGCTGCGACATGGTCGAGCACGATCTGGTCGGGGGCTAGAATTCGCATGCACGGCATCCCTAGCGGTCCAGACGCGAAAGGTGAAGGCGAGCGGTTGCCAGTTTCCCCCGGACGAGGAGCGGGCTAGGCTTGCTGCCTCAATGTGGGAGGCGATTCAAAATGACTGACTGGGTCCGGGCGTCGAATCCAATGGCGTCGATCAGCAACGAGGCCGAAGCCTTGGCATCGGCGCGGTCAAGCGCGATCGCCATCCTGGTTGGCGCGCTCTACGGTGTCTTCAGCCTCGTGGTCGGTATGGACGCCGTCCGGGCCGGGGTCGATGCCCAGATGGCTGCCAATCCCCAGCCAGGCATGACCAGCGACCTTCTCGTGAACATTGCGCTCGGCATGGGCGTCTTTTTCATTCTGGTTCAGCTGGTGCTCGGCTGGGTGCAATGGGCCAGGCCCGGTGTCATCATCCCGATCATCTTCGCGATCCTGGTCGCCTGGGGTCTCATCCAGATTCCGCTTTCGATGCAGGCCGCTGCAAGCCTGGGCGTTGATGCGCCCCAGGCTCCGATCTGGACCACGGCCCTTCCGGCCGCTGTCCTGCTGGTCCAGATGGTGCTTCACATCGCCGGCATCCGCGGTGCGCGGGCGCTTGACCGGCTGCGCATGGAAGCCGCCCGGGCCTGATGACCGTCTAGCGGTTCGGGCGTCGGTCCTCGCGATCGGCGTCCGGCTCCCGCGATTGTCGGCGCCAGCGTATCGACAGACTGGCTTCGCCCTGGCCCCCGAATTTCGAACTGACCGTCAGGTTTCGGCGTACCTGCCACTCAACGTTGACCGCCGCGCCGTTCTCGCCGCCGCCGATGATCTCCAGATAGACGTCGTCGGTGATGTAGCGACCGCCGGCGACCGTCAGGCCTGAGGCCTCTGCCCCGAATGAGAGCCGATCCAGTCCGGCCAGCTCTCGCAGATTCCCGATCACGTCAAAGCCGCCGCCTCCGGCCAGGGCCGCCACGCCGGCGGCCAGTTGCGCGGCTTCGAAGGGTGAAAGCTGTGAGGCCGAACGTCCGAACAGGACCTGGGACAGGATTTCGTCCTGGGGGAGGGCCGGGGTCGAGGTCAGGGCGATCTCCGGCCGAGCGGCCGTGCCGGTCACCCGGATGGTGGCGGTCAGGGCCGGGTCATCGCGGACCGCCGTCAGGTTCAGCCGGATCTGCTCGGGATGGGTCGACAGGGTCACCGTACCGCGCTCGTCGAAGACAAACCGCTTGCCGGCGAAATCATAGTCTCCACGGATCACACGCGCCGTACCGCTGAGTGTGGGTCGGGCGATGGTCCCGGTCACGCGGGCGTCGACGCTCATCTCGACGTTCAGCCCGCGCCCGATGACCCGCACCTTGCCGCCGGGCGAACGGAGGGCGACATTGAGCCCGACCTGAAGGCCGCGCTGCTGGTTCTGATCCGCTTCCGGGACGTCGCCGCCGGGCCGGTTGATCTCGACGACATCCAGACGGACGATACCGTTCGAGCCCGGCGGATTGGCCTCGATGCGGGCTTCGTCGATTTCCATCTCACCGGCGAGGGTGATGTTGCCTTCGGCGCCGCGGGTTACTGTCAGGAGGCCCGACGCCCTGGCTTCGGCGATGTCGTTGTCGATGATCCGGAAGCGGTTGAGCAGCAACTGGAAGCTGGAGCCGGAGCCTTGCTTCAGGCCGATCCGGCCCTCGCCGTTGACCGATCCGCCAGCACCGTCGACAGCGCTGAAACGCTCGACCAGTCCGGTCGTGTCGTCAAAGCGGCTGGCCAGGGAGACATTGTCGAGGCGAACCCCCGTGGCGCTGTCGCGGAAGCTGCCCTGTTGCAGGTCCAGCCTGCCGTTGAGCCGTGGCTCGGCCATCGAGCCGGCGATCGTGGCACGCGCATCGATCTGGCCTGAGAGCGAACGCTCACCGCCGGCCAGAAGGTCCCAGATCGGCTGGATCTGCCCCTGGATCGACACTTCTCCGGACATGTCGCGCGTGCGGACGATGGCCAGCCGCAGCGGTGCAGCGGACGCCTCGACGGGCAGGGTAAGGTCTGCCACGGCCCGCACGGCGTCTCCATCAGCCGCCCGGGCCTGGATGCGCAGGGCGTTGTTGACGAGCAGGGCGTTGACGGTGCCGTCGACGGCGATCCCCCCGGGCGCGTCGATGCTGCGGATGTCGTCAAGCGTGACATTGGCCGAGCCGGACAGGTCCTCACCGGCACCACGCAGCGACAGTCGGCCTGTGACCCGGCCGCGCATGTCCTGGATCAGGGAGCCGAGGTCGATGCTGGTCAGGTTGGCCTCGATAATGGCGGCGCGGGAGTCCTGACGCAGGTCCGCCAGCAGGACTCCGCCGCCGATGCCCAGATCAAGCCGCGCGACCCGGCCGTCGCCGGACAGGGCGATGACAGCGGGATTGCGTGTGTGGAACGCGATTTCCCGCACCCGGCCACCGCCCTCAAGGACCACGGTCCGCGATGGGCCGCTGCGCGAATACACGCCGTCTCCATCGAACGACACGGGTGTCGCGCCTCCAACGTCCGCCTTCAGCGTGAACGGCAGGCGATCAATCGACCCCCGGCCTTCGAGGTCGAAGGACCGGAGGACCCAGGTCGATCCAGCGAGGCGGACGTTCCTTCCGGCGACATCGAGGATGGCTGTGTCGGCTCCGGCCCCCTCGGTCAGCCGGATGCGGCCATCTGCGGTCCCGGAGGCAAGGAAGGCACCGGGGCGGGCTGTGAAGGTGAGGTCGGCGCTGGACGGGATATTCCTCGACAGGGCGATCGCACCCTCGGCCGCGACCCCGCCTGCGTTCAGATCAACCTCGGTCAGCCGCAGTCGGTCGCCGCCGAGGAAGAAGTTCCCGCTGGCCCGCGCCGGCCCGTAGTTCGAACCTGCGGTCAGGGAGATTTGTCCGTCCGAGGCGTCAGTGCCACGCCGGAAACTGAGAACCATTCTGGTGTCAGTCAGGGTCAGGCCACCGACGCGGACCTTGCCGAAAGCGGCGGTCAGGTCGGCTCGGGGTTCAGCCAGGGTTCCGGTCAGTCCACCTTCACCGGTCATCGCCCCGTCAATGGCGACGGGACCGACTCCGAACGGCCCGGTGGCGTTCCAGTTCATGGCCAGACTTAGCCGCCCGTCTCCCTCGATCATTCCCCGGGCAGCTGCCGACCCCCTGGCACCGGTCAATTCCGCCTTCTCTACCGCGATCCGGCCGTCATCCAGTGCCCCGGTCAGCTGAAGGCGAGGCGTTGCCCCCAGCAGACGATCAAGTTCGTCCATACCGGTCGCCAGACCCCGTCCACGACCATCGAACGTCAGCCGCCACGCCCCTCCGGCGCGGGTCATGGACGCGGACAGGGGGCCGCCGAACCGGCCGCTGGCACCCCGACGCAGGCGGGCGGCGTCCGTGATCTCGGCGCGACCGCGGAACCCGAGCGCACCCATCAGATTGCGCCCGCCGGATCCTGTCACGGTCAGGGCCTGGCCGGTCAGATTGACCCGCTCCAGCAGGAGGGCTCCGTCCGCCTGACGCAGGGCTTCAAACGACATGCGCGGCGTGGCGCCCAACAGGCTGCCGACAATCCCCGCATTCGAGCCGCCCGTGGCGCGGATATCACCATCCAGGTCGATCCGGCCCGCCCGGACCTCGACGTTGAGCGGTCCTCCAAGGCGCTGCGCCCGATAGCTCGCCAGCTCCGCTCCGATCAGGTCCACGGAACCGTCCAGCCGCCAATGTTCGGCCTTGCCGCGGAAGACGCCGCGATAGGCTGCCGCCGCTCCGGCCGTCTGACCGGCAAGACGGCTGAGCGACCGGGTCGAGACATCTAGCCTGATCCCGTCGGGACTGCTCTGGTCCTTGAGCCTGATCTCGCCACTGGCCCGGGACTCCAGATTCTCCGCGATCAATCGCCAGCCGACTCCGATCCGGCCGTCGTCATCGCTGTCGCTCGAGGTGGCGAAGCCGAACCGCACCGTGCGTCCGATACGCGCGGCGAACGGTGCCAGCAGGTCCGAGCCGGAGAAGTCCGCAAAGCCCGAAATCCGGGTGCGGGTCTCGCCGTAGCGGCCCTTGATCACCAGCGGCACAAACTTGCCGGTACGGACCGTAGCATCGACGATCTCGCCATTGACGACGGCCGTGGCGAAGAAGGGCTGGTCCGGCGAATAGCCGAGGGCACCGGCCAGCGGCCCGCCGCGTGCCTCACTGGCCCTGAGATTCAGGCGAAGGTCCTCGAGACGGTCCCCGATTTTCGCATTCAGGCGCAGATAGTCACCCGGCCTGCTGTTGCTCTCGGCATTGATGACCGCCGTCCGGGTGCCCTTGCGCGGCACATTCGCCTCGCCGGACAGCTTCCAGCGCCCGTACTCCTGGCTGAAGCCTTCCAGAAGTTCGACGTCGGCCGAAAGACGATCAATATCAATCGAGATGGGTTGCGGCCCCGGCGGCTCGGTCGAGGGCTCGACGTCCGGCCGACGGATCAGTCGAATCACCCCGGCCTCGATATCGGTTGCATGGAACCGGCGGGTGATCAGAGGCCACCAGTTCCAGTCGACCCGGACCTTGCGCGCCTCGAGCCAGACCCCCCGCGCATCGGTGACGGTGACACGGTCAATGGTGAAGTCGTCGAACAGGTCGCCGCGCACGCCCTCGACATTGATCCGGCCATAGCGGCCGAGCTTCTTGCCGGCGACAAAACCGGTCACCAGCGCCCGGCCGGAATCCGACAGCAGATACATGCGGCCGCCGACCGAGAGCACGATCAGCAAGGCCGCAAGGAAGGCGATCCCGATCCCGCCGAAGAAGGCGAGGGCCTGCAGCCGTGTGCGCTTCTTCTTCGCCGATACGGCGGGTGTTTCGGGGGCGTCGGCGGGAGGAGGGGCGGCGTCGGTCAAAACGCCTGACCGATGCTGACATAGACCTGGAAGTCGGCGTCGCCGTCGCGCCGGTCCAGCGGAAAGGCGATGTCGGCGCGGATCGGACCGAACGGCAGCTTGTAGCGCAGACCGATCCCTGCACCGTAGCGCAGGTTGTTGAAGTTCGGCGTCTCCTGGAAGCCGATCGCGCCCGCATCGACAAACGCGACGGCCTGGAAATTGCGCCAGACGTCACGACGGACCTCGATTGAGGTCTCGAACAGGCTGAGGCCGCCCCGCGGGGTGTTGTCGGGGAGGCGTGGCCCGACTCCCTGGTATTCGAACCCCCGCACCGAACCGCCGCCACCGGAATAGAACAGGCGGTCAGACGGCACGGTCAGTTCCTCACCGCCGAAGATCGAGCCGATCCGGACCCGGCCCGCGAGGACCGTCTTCGCTCCATCCTGCAGTGGCAGATAGGCACTGGCCTGGGCCTCGGTACGGAGGAACAGCGCCGTATCCTCGCCCGTCACGGCCGTGGGCTGGGCGGAAACGGAAAGCCGCCAGCCATTGGTGGGATCAAGAGGGTCGTCGGACCGGTCCAGATAGGCGCCGCCGCGCGCGGTCAGGATCAGGAGATCGCGGTCGAAATTGACCGGCATACGGGTCAGTGGGTCGAACCGGTTCTCATCGTATTTGCCCGCATCCAGACCGACGCCGTAACTCACCCAGGACGTCTTGCCGAGCCGTTGCTGCAGGTCGGCCGACAGGGCGACGGCGGTCCGGCGATAGGCGTCCGTATCCTCGTTCAGCAGGGCCCCGGCCAGTCTCAGGGTCTCGCCGGGACGACGCCAGTGCGGAAGGCTCAACGCCACGCCCAGTCGGCTGTCGACGTTGGCCGCTCGGGCCTGCCAGACGAGGGTGTCGGCTCGCCCGAACCGGTTATGCCAGGTCCAGAGCAGGTCGACACCCGACCCCTCGGCGGTCGAGAAGGTCGCTCCGGCCTCAAGGATGCGCCTGGGACGATCGGTCAGGGTGACGATGATCGGGCGGTTGCCGTCGGCATTGGTCTGGTCAGAGGGAGCCAGGGCCACGCCGACGCCATCATAGACCCCGGTCTCGAGCAGCCGCCGTTCCAGTTCGGCGACATCCTCCGGATCATAGACCTCGCCCTCGGCCCAGGGGGCCAGGCCTGTGACCCAGTCGGGATTTGTGGGACCGCCCGTTTCCAGTCTTGCACCATCCAGCCTGACCAGCGGCCCTGCTGCGATCCGGAAGCTGGGCTGGACCGTGAAGGTGGCGTGATCCACCACAACCCGGCGGGGCTGGGCGGCCGCGTCGGCATAACCCCGCCGGGTCAGCCCGGCGATGAGTCGGCCTTCGGCGGAGATGATGTCGCCGGCGCGGCCCGCCTGGCCGGAGGTCAGACCCAGTTCGCCCGTGACCGCAGTCCCGGTGACCGGATCGGGGGCCGGCTCGGCCCAGAGCACCTGAAACTCAGCTAGTTCAAAGCGGCGACCCGGGTTGACATTGACCACGGCGACCGGGGCTTCCTCGCCCTCGACCACGTCTTCGAGCTCGGGTTGATAGTAGCCCTCGGATCGCAACAGGGCTTCGGCGGCTTCCAGCGCGCCACGGGCGCGCCGCCGGGCCTCGAACCGGTTGGACGGGGCACCATCAACTTCACCGACCGCACGGATCAGCTGCGCGCGCAACTCGGCGTTCATCTCACCCCGAATTTGCGCTCGGGGGTCAGCGGTCGCGGTGGAGGCCAGCAAGAGGAGGCCTGCCGTGCCGGAGAGAAACAAGGCTGGCCTTGGCGTCAAACTGGGACCTTCGTCAGGGCGCGGAGATCGACGCCGTCGTATCCCGCTGAGGTGCCGGCCGAGCGGCGACCGGGATCAATAGAAGAGCGTTTCGCTTTCGGGCTGGACCGATTCCTCGGACGACCGCTGTTCGGGAGGCAGTGTGGTCGAATCAGTAGCGGGAGCACCGGCAGCGCCCGGGGCGGCGACCGGAACCCCGGCATCCTCCGCAACAGGGGCGACAGGCACCTCCATCGGTGCCTCCGTGACTTCCGTATCGTCGGCGTAGGGATCGGTGCAGGCGGCGAGACCGAAGGCGGCAGACAGGGTCAGAATGGCAATCAGGCGTTTCATCAGCAGTGTCTCCCCCGGAATGGCCTTACCAACGCACGGCCGGCACACCTTGTTCCATAACGCCGAACGCACGCCCGGTCACCACGCTCGAAACCAATCCTTTCAGATTTTGCCGTAAGGCGAAATCTGGAGGCCGCTTGAATGACAGTCACTGCCTATGCGCTGGTGTCGCAGGTTCGATACCGCGAGCTCAAGACCCGGATCGGCCTTGCCGCCTTTATCGGCTGTACGGCCTGGTTCGTTGTGCCCTCGATCTGGCCGGTGGTCTGGTTTGCGGCGGTCCTCGCCACCCAGGCCCTGGACTGGGCCGTCTTCAGCCGGTTCCGGCGTGACCCGGAGCTGGAGCCCGGTCGTGCCTATCTTGTGCTGTGCTGCGCCACCACGGTTCTGAGCGTAGCCGTCTATGCGGCCATGACCGCCTATATGTGGTTTTACGGCGGCGATGTCGGACGGGTGTTCGCCATGGTCCAGTGCGCCGGCGGTCTTCTGCACGTCAGCCTCCACATGCATCACGCCCGGCCGATTCTGATTTCGGCTGTGGCCCCCCATGCAACCTATTTCCTCGGCTTGCCTATCTACAGCGCCATCGCCAGCCAGAATTGGCAGGGACTTCTCATTGCGATTGGCTGCATCCTCTACATGAGCCATCTGGTCGTGGCGGTGAAGCAGAGTTCCTTGACGACCGGCACCCTTCAGGCCGCCAGGGACGCCGAACAGAGTGCGCGCCGCAAGGCTGAAGTGGCCAATGCGGCGAAGTCGGACTTCCTCGCCGTGGTCAGTCACGAGATTCGCACCCCGATGAACGCCGTCGTTTCGGCGGCCAATCTGCTGCGCCGGACGCGGCTGGACAGTCAGCAGCGTGAACATGTGTCGATGCTGATCGATGCCGGCGATGTGCTCATGGGGCTGCTCAACGATGTGCTCGACTTTTCCAAGATCGAGGCCGGCAGGATGGAACTGGAAAGCGCCGACATGGTCGTCCGCGACCGGCTGTCGACGATCGTCCGGCTGTGGGAACCGCGGGCGCTCGAAAACGGCGTCCGGCTGAAGGTCCGGATCGCGCCGGATGTGCCCGCCACCGTGCGGACCGATCCACTGCGGGTTCAGCAGATCCTGTTCAACCTGGTGTCCAATGCTGTGAAATTCACCGAAAATGGCGAGATCACCATTGCCGTGACCTGGGCGGATGGTCGGCTGAACATGGCGGTGAGTGACACCGGCTGTGGGATCCCGGCAGACCGGCTGAGCCAGATATTCAACAGTTTCGAACAGGCCGATGTCGGTACCACCCGTCGCTATGGCGGGACAGGCCTTGGCCTGTCGATCAGCCGCAAACTGGCGGAGTTGATGGGCGGTACCCTGGGTGTGGAAAGTGTCGAGGGCGAGGGCTCCATCTTTTCCCTCAGCCTGCCGGTGACGGCGGTCGAGAATGCGGTGCCTCGGCCGGTGCGGCCCGTGGAAGTGAGCGGTTCCCTTGCGGGCCGGTCCATCCTGGCCGCCGACGACCACGAGGTGAACCGCCGTATCCTGCAACTGCTCCTGGAGCCGCATGGCTGCCGCCTGACCCTGGTCGAGAACGGTGCCGAGGCGCTGGAGGCGGCGTCGGAGCAAAGGTTCGATGCCATCCTTATGGATATGCAGATGCCGGTGATGGACGGGCTTGAAGCGACCCGCCGGATCCGTGCGGGTGCGATCAACGGTGACACACCGGTGGTCGCCCTGACGGCCAATGCGCTCGATCTGCACCGCGCCGCCTGGGACGCCGCCGGCGTCCACGCCTTCCTGACCAAGCCGATTGATCCCGTCCTGCTCGCGGCGACCCTGGCCGAGGCCTGCGCCCTCGAGCGGCCCGGCGCGGGCTCTGCGGTCGCCTGAGTCCTCAGCTCCAGCGGCTACGGGCTTCGGAGAGTGAGATCGGGGCCGTTGCGGCTGCCGGTTCTGCCGGCGTTCCGCTGAATCGGGGGGCCGGTGCCGCCTGGACCACGCCCGGGTCGACAAACGTCCCCCGTGCCGCATTGTGCGGATGCCTTGCCGCCTCGGCCCCGGTCAGCACCGGCGTGACGCAGGCGTCCGTGTCCGCGAACCGCTCCGCCCAGTCGTCGCGATCCCGGGTGGCGAAGATCGCCTCGAACCGGGCATGCAGCCCCGGCCAGCCGGCCAGATCGAACTGCGGGGCTGCTTCCGGGGTCAGGCCAAGACCCGCGATCAGGGCCGCATAGAACTGGGGTTCCAGCGCCCCCACCGCGACGAACCGGCCATCCGCGCAGGTGTAACACCGGTAGAAGGGTGCGCCGCCGTCCAGCAGATTGGCCCCGCGCGTCTCGCTCCAGAGGCCACGGGCGCCGAGGGCCTGGAACAGGCTCATCAGCAGGGCCGAGCCGTCGGTCATGGCGGCATCCACCACCCGGCCCCGGCCGGTGGTTTTCGCTTCCAGCAAGGCCGCCAGCACACCGGTGACCAGCATCATCGCCCCGCCGGCATAGTCGCCGACCAGATTGAGCGGCGGCCGCGGCGGCCGATCCGGCTCGCCCATCGCATGGAGGGCCCCGCTCAGCGCGATATAGTTGATGTCGTGGCCGACCTGCCGCGCCATCGGGCCGGTCTGACCCCAGCCGGTGATCCGGCCATACACCAGCCTCGCATTGCGGTCGGCGCAGATCGCCGGGCCCAGACCCAGTCGCTCCATGACGCCGGGGCGAAAGCCCTCGATCAGCGCATCGGCTGTGCCGATCAGGTCGAGCACCCCCGCAAGGTCGCCGGGGTCCTTCAGATTGACGCCAACAGCGGCCCGTCCGCGGTGCAGTATCGCCCCGCCGACCTCGCTGAACGCCGGGGTCCCGGCATCGGCGCTTCGGCTCAGGCGCAGGACCTCCGCTCCCAGATCGGCCAGAACCATGCCGGCGAAGGTGACCGGCCCGAGGCCGTCGAACTCGATGATGCGCAGGCCGGACAACGGTTTCATGATCTTTGCCTAGCCTCAGCCCGTCCGCGCGTCGAGCGGGCCCTTGACCGCGACGACGGTTTGCAAGAGAAGGCGCGTCGCTGGTCCGCAATCGCGGCCTGCCTGGTATGCGCCCTTAGCTCAGTTGGTTAGAGCATCTGACTTTTAATCAGAGGGTCCTCGGTTCGAGCCCGAGAGGGCGTACCAATAAACCCCGCAACAAATCAGAAAAAACGGCCTTTGGCCGACCGATCCAAGGGCGGTCGGATCGCTGTTGGTATCGTTCTGGATAACATGATCGTGTCGGGCCCATAGTCAGCCCGGATCGGTCCCGGCTGCCTCTATGCGCTGGGCGTCGTTCTCGCCTTGCCGATCCAGCCTCGGGGTCACATGGTCACCCAGGTATTCGGGAGGCGGCTATGTTTGCAGCGATGGGCTTGGCGGCGGCGCTGGTGATGACACCGGCAGGGGTGTCTTCGACGCAAGAGGCGGCACAGGCCGTCAAGCAGCAAGATGGCGCGGTCAGCGACTTTGAAGCAGGCTCAATAGCCTATGACCGGGGTGATTTTCCTGAAGCCATCCGATTGTTCCGGCTTGCGGCTGATCGGGGCGACGCTGGGGCTCAGGCCAGTCTGGGCGTGATGTATGCTGAAGGCCAAGGTGTTCCGCGGGACGACGTCGAAGCCTTCCGGTGGTTGCGGCTGTCCGCTGATCAGGGCGACGCGGCGGCTCAGATCGGGCTCGGGAATATGTACCTAGAAGGCGCTGGCGTCGCGCAGGATGATGCCGAAGCCTTCCGGTGGTTGCGGCTGGCCGCTGATCAGGGCGACGCGGTGGCTCAGAACAGGCTGGGCATGATGTACCTGGCAGGCGCTGGCGTCGCGCAGGATGACGCCGAAGCCATCCGCTATCATCGGCTGGCCGCTGATCAGGGCGACCGGGGTGCCCAGTACTGGGTTGGGATGGCTTTCCACCTCGGGTTAGGCGTGCCGGAGAACGATGCCGAAGCCGTCCGCTATTTCCGGCTTGCAGCCGATCAGGACCACCCGGTGTCCCAAACCATGCTTGGCCGTTTCTATGCCAGCGGTAGAGGTGTCCCGCAGGACTACGTCGAGGCTGTGCGCTGGTACCGGCTTGCCGCTGATCAGGGGTTTGACGTTGGACAACACCAGCTCGGGGCCATGTACGAGGCCGGTAGAGGTGTCCCGCAGGACTACGTCGAGGCTGTGCGCTGGTACCGGCTTGCCGCTGATCAGGGTTATGCCAATGGACAACTCTTACTAGCGCTCATGTACGAGGCCGGTAGAGGTGTCCCGCAGGACTACGTCGAGGCCTACAAGTGGTTCAGCCTTGCTGCAGCCGATGGGCGTACATGGGCAGTGGAAGGTCGAGACAGAGTGCTCGCCCTCATGACACCGGCCCAGATAGCCGAAGGCCAGCGGCTTGCTGCGGAGTGGCGGCCTCGCTCGCCGCAGTAGGGCTTTCGGGCGCTCAATGCGTCCCGCTCAAAAACCGCTCCGCCGGGTGGTGCTCGACCTGGGCCAGCGCCGCGGCCGGATAGCCGCTGAAAAGCTCTTGATCTGCGGGGGCCCGGTTCGAGCCCGACAGGGCGTACCAATTCATTTTTGCGGAACACCGGATGCCTGCGCCCCCCGCAGCAGACGGCGGCCTTTGACCTAGCCCATCGGCCGGGGTTTCCGCTTGCGACAGAGCTTGCATACCAGGGAGCCCGGCTTGCTGCGGCTGTAGCGATACTGATGCTTGCAGTTAAGCTGCTTCAGCCAGCTCTTGAAAAATCCGATCATGGGCAAAGACATTACGCTCATTTGGTGAGCCGCCAAACGGAATATCGGGCCGTCTGCCGCATGGGTTATGGCGGCACTTTCAAGCGGGCTCCGGGCATGGTTCAAGGGCCAATGCGCATTCCTGCCCTTGTCCCGGTTCTGGCCCTTTCGCTTCCTCTGGTGGCCTGTAATGCGGGCCAGTCCGCTATGGACGGGGCGCGCCAGTTCGGAGCCGGGGTCGGGGCGGCCGCAACCGCTCCGCTCGACGACCTCAACCTGCGTCGGGAGTATATTCCGACCGTCCTGCTGCAGGCCGAAGCCAATCCCTATGACCTGCGCAATCTGAACCAGTGCGCCACCATCGGGGCCGAGATCGCCCGGCTGAACGAAGCCCTGGGCCCCGACACCGATGAGCCGCCGGCTCAGGACGGATCTTTCCTGAGTGAGCGCGCCGCCGACGCCGCCTCGGCCGCCGCGCTGGACGCCATCCGGGACGCCACGACCGACTTCATCCCGGGTCGCAGCTGGATTCGGCAGCTGTCGGGTGCCGAACAGCACAGTCGTCATGTCCAGTCGGCTATACAGGCGGGCCGGATGCGCCGGGCCTTCCTGAAGGGCACGGGGATGCAGCGCAACTGCGCCCCGCCGGCCGCGCCGGGCTGGTTCCGGCCGCGGGGCCGAACCCAGCGCTAGCGCTGGTTGTTGGACGTGTGCCGGGCGTGAAAGTCGCGGCGGAAGGCCTCGAACCGTCCGTGGGCGATCGCCTCCCGCATGGCGGCCGTCAGGGCCTGGAAGAAGGCGATGTTGTGCCAGCTCAACAGCACCTTGCCGAGGATTTCATCGGCGCGGACGAGGTGGTGCAGATAGGCCCTGGAGTAGGCCTGTGAGGCCGGGCAGGGGATGTCGGGCTCCAGCGGATCCTGATCCTCGGCGAAGCGGGCGTTCTTGAGGTTGATCGGCCCGGCCCAGGTCCAGGCCTGGCCGTGACGTCCGGCGCGGGTGGGCAGGACGCAGTCGAACATGTCGACCCCACGCCACACCGCCTCGACCAGATCGACCGGCTTGCCGACCCCCATCAGATAACGCGGGCGATCAACGGGCAGCATGTCGGGGGCGTAGTCGAGGACCTCGCACATAGCCTGATGCCCTTCGCCGACGGCCAGGCCGCCGATGGCATAGCCGTCGAAGCCGATCTCCTGCAGCCGGTCCGAGGACTCGCGGCGCAGGTTTTCGAAGGTCGAGCCCTGCTGGATGCCGAACAGGGCCTGGGTCTCGCGCGTGCCGAAGGCGGCCCTGGACCGCGCGCCCCAGCGGGCCGAAAGCTCCATGGCGGCGCGGGCGGCGGGCTCTTCGGCGGGCCAGCTGACGCACTGGTCCAGCTGCATGGAGATGTCCGCCCCGATGCGATCGGCCTGGATCTCGATCGACCGCTCGGGGCTGAGGACGTGTTTGGAGCCGTCGATATGGCTGGCGAAGGTGACGGCCTCCTCCTTCACCTTCGAAATGCCGGCCAGCGACATGACCTGGAAGCCGCCGCTGTCGGTCAGGATGGGTTTGGTCCAACCCATGAATTTGTGCAGCCCGCCGAGCCGCTCCATCCGCTCCGGGCCCGGGCGCAGCATGAGGTGATAGGTGTTGCCCAGAAGGATGTCGGCCCCCGTCTGGGCGACCTGATCCACGGTCATCGCCTTGACCGTGGCGGCGGTTCCTACGGGCATGAAGGCGGGTGTGCGGATGTCGCCGCGGGGCGTCTTCAACACCCCGGTGCGGGCGCGGCCTTCGGTTGCGGTGATATCAAAGGGGAAGGGCATCAGGCGGCGCGGAATAGCAGGCTGCCATCCCCGTAGGAATAGAAGCGGTAGCCGTCCTTCACCGCATGGGCATAGGCTGCCTTCATCGTCTCCAGCCCCGCGAAGGCGCTGACCAGCATGAACAGGGTCGATTTCGGCAGGTGGAAATTGGTCATCAGCACATCGACGGCGCGGAAGCGGTAGCCGGGGGTGATGAAGATGGCCGTGTCGCCCTGGAAGGGCTGGACCTCGCCCTGGGGCGTTGTGGCGCTTTCGAGCAGCCGCAGGCTGGTGGTGCCGACGCAGACAATCCGGCCGCCGGCGGCGCGGACGGCGTTCAGGGCGGCGGCCGTGTCGGCGGAGACCACGCCCCATTCGGAGTGCATCTTGTGGTCGGCGGTGTCGTCGGCCTTGACCGGCAGGAAGGTCCCGGCCCCGACATGCAGGGTCAGGGCATGGGTCGAGACCCCGCGCGCCTTGAGCGCCTCCATGAGGGCCGGGGTGAAATGCAGGCCGGCCGTGGGGGCCGCGACCGACCCGTCCAGCTGCGCGAACATGGTCTGGTAGTCCGAGAGGTCGCGGTCGTCCTCGGGCCGTTTGGCCGCGATATAGGGGGGCAGGGGCATGACGCCGACAGCCCGGATGGCGTCGTCCAGCGCCGGGCCGGCGAGATCGAAATGCAGGGTGACGAGGCCGTCGTCGGACTTGGCCGTGACCGTGGCGGTCAGGCTCTGGAAGATGACCCGGTCTCCGGCTTTCAATCGCTTGCCCGGCTTCATGAAAGCCGACCAGACATCGGGGGCGTCGCGGTGATGCAGGGTCGCCTCAACGGCGACGGTCAGGGTCTCGCCCTCCGGCCCGACCCGCTCGCGGACGCCGGACAGCCGCGCCGGGATCACCCGCGTGTCGTTGAACACCAGGGCGTCGCCGGGCCGCAGGAAGTCCGGCAGGTCGCGGACGGTCCGGTCCTCCAGCGTGCCGTCCTTCACGACCAGCAGGCGTGCTGAATCGCGCGGCTCGGCGGGGCGGAGCGCGATATGGCTGTCGGGCAGGTCGAAGTCGAAATCGGCGGTCTTCATCAGGCGGCGCAAAGGCCACGGTGGAGGGGCGGGGTCAAGACGGGCCGCCATTCCTTGACCGCGCCCCAATCAGCCGCCAAACCCCGCCCATGCTGCACTCCCTCGAAACCCTCGCGCGCGACGCCAAATCCTGGCCGTTCGAACAGGCCCGCAATCTTCTCGCCCATGTGCTGAAGAAGCGTCTCTCCGACGCCGAGCGCAATGCGGCGAAACTGCTGATCGACGCTGGCAAGGCGGGCGAGGCGCTGGCGACCTTCGAGGCCCTGCAGAAGCCGGTGATCTTCGAGACCGGCTATGGCCCGTCGGGTCTGCCGCACATGGGCACCTTCGGCGAGGTGGCGCGCACGACCATGGTGCGCAATGCCTTCCGCGCCCTCACCGGCGACCACTGGCCGACCCGACTGATCGCCTTCTCGGACGACATGGACGGCCTGCGCAAGGTTCCCGAGGGCATCCCGAACCCGGAGATGCTGGCCGAAGACCTGCACAAGCCCCTGACCGTCGTGCGCGACCCGTTCGGGACGCATGACAGTTTCGGTGCCCACAACAACGCCCGCCTGCGTGTCTTCCTCGACGGCTTCGGTTTCGACTACGAATTCTTTTCCTCGACGGAATGCTACCGGTCGGGCCGGTTCGACGCGACGCTGCTGACCCTGCTGGAGCGGTTCGATGCCGTGCAGGCCATCATGCTGCCGACCCTCGGCGAGGAGCGGCGCGCCACCTATTCGCCCTTCCTGCCGGTCAGCCCGATCACCGGCCATGTGCTGCAGGTGCCGACCCTCGAGCGCAATGTGGAGAAGGGGACCATTGTCTTCGACGACCCCGCCGGCGGTCGTACCGAGCTGCCGGTCACCGGTGGCCATGTGAAGCTGCAGTGGAAGCCCGACTGGGCCATGCGCTGGACGGCGCTGGACGTTGACTACGAAATGTCGGGCAAGGACCTGATCGAGAGCGTGCGCGAGAGCTCCAGGGTCTGTCGCGCCCTCGGCGGCACGCCACCCGAGGGCTTCAATTACGAGCTCTTCCTCGACGTCGAGGGCAAGAAGATCTCCAAGTCCAAGGGCAATGGCCTGACCATGGACGAGTGGCTGCGCTACGGCACGCCGGAGTCGCTGAGCTGGTACATGTTCCAGTCTCCGAAATCGGCCAAGAGCCTGCATTTCAACGTCATCCCGCGGGCCATCGACGATTACCTGGCCTTCATCGAGGCGTACAAGACGCAGGAGCCGGCCAAGCAGATCGACAACGCCGTCTGGTCGATCCACGCCGGGTCGCCGCCGACGCATACCTCGCCGGTGTCCTTCGCCCTGCTGCTGAACCTCGTTGCCGTGGCCAATGCGTCGAACAAGGACCAGCTCTGGGCCTATTTCGCGAAATATCTGCCGTCGGCCACACCCGACAGCGAGCCGCTGCTCGACCGGCTGATGGGCCATGCCCTGAACTACTACGAGGATTTCGTGAAGCCGACGAAGTCCTATCGCCTGCCGGACGACAAGGAGAGGGCCGCGCTGCTGGACCTCGCCTCGCGGCTGAAGGCCCTGCCGGCCGATACGACCGACGGCGAACTGATCCAGACCGAGGTCTATGCCGTCGGCAAGGAGCACGCCTTCGAGCCCCTGCGCGGCTGGTTCGGGGCGCTGTACGAGGTGCTGCTGGGGGCTTCGCAGGGGCCGCGCTTCGGCTCGTTCGCGGCCATCTACGGCCTGCCCCAGACGATTGAACTGATCGAGGCCGGCGCGAACGGCCGTCTGGCCGGCACCTGACCCGGAGGGCCGTCCCGCATGGCCCGGACTACTGGCTGACCCAGAGGATGCGGCCCATCCAGACGATCTCGCTGCGGCCCAGATTGCGTGTGGGATAGGCCGGGTTGACCGAGGCCAGTTCAACGGCCTGCGCCGTCAGGCCAGCGACCTCCTTGGCCAGGGTTTCGCCGCCTGTAGTGCGCACCACCACCCGGTCACCCTTGCGGACGTTCGTCGCCTCGCGATCGACGATGACCCGGTCACCTTCGCGATACAGGGGTGCCATGGAGTCCCCGACGATACTGAGGCTCAGCAGGCTGTCCTTCGGCCGGGGCAGGTCTGTCTGTTCCCAGCCGTCGCCGACCGGCAGGCCCGCATCATCGAAAAAGCCGTCCTGTCCCGCCTGCGCCATACCCAGCATGGGCACGGTCATGGGACGTTCCGCGGCGTCACGGGCCAGGGCGGCAAACTCGCCCAGCGACAGCCCGGTTACCGTCAGGATTCGCGTCAGGCTCTCGGTCGAGGGCCAGCGCGGGCGGGGCGGATCTCCGGGTCCAAACCGTTTGGACGGGTTGAAACTGGTCGCGTCCAGCCCGGCTCTTTTGGCCAGGGCCGAGACACTGATCCCCTCATGCCGGGCCAGGCCGTCGATCGCCTTCCAGAGCTGCGCATGGGACAGGGGCATCGGACTCGCCGCGGCCGAAAGGCCGAATCGCCGACAGTGTAGGAATAAATGCCGCTTCGCTCAATGCTGGCGGATCATTCCAGACCGGCAGCCCGCCGATCCTGCCAGGCCCAGAAGGTGCCGATGGCGATGGCCAGCAGGATGCCCGTGCTGGCCAGGTTGATGACGGCATAGAAGGCCGAGGCGGGCGGGCGAATGTCGACCAGGGTCAGGATGTGGCTCATGACGACCAGGGATTGCATGGCAGAGGCCCAGACCGGCCAGGCGCGCCGGCTTTTCCAGACCAGGGCGACGAGGACCAGCAGCATGATGGTGTCGATCGCCATCATGCCCCACTGGGTGCCGCCGACGGCACCGTCTCCCTGGATCAGCAGGGAGGCAAACCAGCCAAGCACATAGGCCCCGCCGGCAATGCGTTCAGGCTCGTCGCCCTTCAGAAAGGCGAACGCAACCACAAGGACTGTCAGGACCGCGCCGATCTGCGTCGACAGGGTGTCAAACATGAAAACGCCCCCATGCCGAATGGCACGGGGGCGACCTTGCATCGAGTCTGTCCGGACCGGAATGACCGGTCGTGGACATTACAGCGATTTAAACCGCACGGAGCCGGTTGGTGCGGGCCTGCTCGTCGGTGTTGGTCAGCGCAGCCTCTGCCGGCTTGTTCATGTGGCCGACGGCGTAGACGCCGTAGCCGAGGCGACGGTGGTCCTTGGCCAGTTCCTCGTGGCAGGCCACGAGAGCCTCCCGGGCGGTGGCCATGGCAGCGATGGCTTCCATGGCGCGGGCCTGGGAGCCCGCACCGGCGACCGGCGACAGGGTGAGGGCCGTACGGGCACCGATCATCGACTGGATCAGGGTCGTCGTCTGGGCGATGGCCGTGTCCAGCGATTGTTCTGCAGAATTCAGGTCGCCGGCGACGCTGGCGATCACTTCAGCCTTGGTCATGTAAGCCTCCCACTGAGATAAAGAAGAAGGAAGCGTTAACACGAGTTGGTTGTATCCGGTAGGGCTTTGTTTACCTTTTCCGGTGCGATCCCATCACCGTCGCCGCCACCTCCGCCGATGGGTGGCCGATCTCCGGGTTTGTCCACCGGGCCGACGGCCAGGGCCTCCAGTCCGAGCTTCCGGGCGAGGGCCGCAAGGGTGTTGTGCGTCTCGACCAGATGGGCCCTCGCGTCCGACAGGGCGCTGATGGTGGCGGCGGCCCCGGCGAAGGCCCGTTGGCCCGTCACGGCCGAAAGCCAGGCGTCGGCGCGCGCTGCGGGCAGGGCTGCTGCAAGGGTCGCGGTTTCGATCAGGGCCTGATCGATGGCTGATTCGGCGGCGTACAGCCGGGCGGCGAGAGTCTCGCCAACGGACAGTCTGGACATGTTTGAACCTCCCGGTGACTTCGTGTCACAACGGAAAGCCAGCATAGGTTGCAGTAAAATGCAATCAGAGGTCGTCTTCAGCCATCAGGAAATGTGCGGTCAGGGCGGCTATGGGCTGGGTCTCATCCTCCTGCCAGGCCTCTGCCAGAACGTGGGCCACCCTTCGTCCGGCCTTGCTGATCCGGGCGCGGGCGTGGACATCGACCGGCCGGCCCGAGCGAAGATAGGCCACAGTGACATTGATCGGCCTCGGCAGACGCAACCTTGGGTACAGCGCGGCGACCTGGGCGACGGCCGTCAGCTCGAGCAGGGCGGCGGTCGATCCACCGTGAAGGGCGGGCAGAACCGGATTGCCGATCAGCTTCTGGTCAAACGGCATGGTAACGGTCAGCGCCGTTCCCTCGCTCGCGGTCGTCAGGCCCAGAAAGCGGGCGTAGGGCAGGCGGTCCAGAAGGTCGCTCATTGGGAATCCACCCGTCGGGTCCTGAGATTGGAGCCAAGGCCACGGCTGCGCATCGACGACAACATATAGGCACTCTGGGCGGCGGCGACGGGATCGTCGGGGCTGTCCTCGAAGGCCCAGGCCCGGACGAAGGCGACAGACCGGGTCAGGCGATAGCAGCGGGCCTCTGCGATCAGATCGCGCCGGGCCTCGGCCGCCCGCATGTAGTCGACCCGCAGATCCAGGGTTGCGATCGACTCAAACCGCCCGAGCGCGACCCATACCGCCAGGCCGCCGACATGATCCAGCAGTGTGGTGACCAGACCGCCCGACAGCACGCCGGTGTCCGGCTCGCCGACGAGATCCTCGCGCCAGGGCACCCGAATCCTGACCCGGTCTCCATCCAGGCTGTCATAGACGAAGCCCAGTGCATGGGTATGGGCGGCACCGGCGGCCAGTTGGGGAAGGAGGTCGAGGATCGGGGACTGCATGGTCCGCTTCTCGTTCCGTCCGGGAAGGAGCGCAAGGGCGCGCCTTGATTGACCCGTGGGTCAGGCGGCTGAGCGGCTCTTGCGATATCGCTCCGGTTCGACCTTGACGTCGGTTGCCGCAGAGGCCTGTTCGAGCGCGAGGTTCATGGCCAAGCGCAGCCGTTCCGGCTTGATCGGCTTCTCGACCACGGCCGCCATCCCGATGGTGAGATATTTCTTCGCATCGTCGGGATCGGCGTTGGCGGTCAGGGCGACGATGGGGATGTCGCGGGCCGGGCCGGTCAGGGCGCGGATCGCCTCGGTTGCCTGGACTCCGTCCATCCGGGGCATCTTGATATCCATCAGGATCAGGTCGAAGCGGCGCTCCTGCACGGCCTCAAGGGCTTCAACGCCATCCTCGGCGGTCTCGGAGGTGCAGCCGAACATCTCGCACAGGGCCTGGGCCACGACGCGGTTGGTCGCATTGTCGTCGACGATCAGGATGTGCGGCATGTTCGCACGGTCGCTCTCGCCACCGAGATGCTCGACATTGGCCCTCGTGGCGGCCTCGACCTCGGTCCGCTCAACGTCAAGATCAAAGGCGAAGGTGGCTCCGCGGCCCGGATTGTTTTCAGCCCAGATCTGGCCGCCCATGCGGTCGACGATCTGGCGGCAGATGGCCAGGCCCAGACCTGCCCCGTCCTGTCCCGAACCCTGAACAAAGGGCTCGAAAATCGCATCGACGCGATCAAGGTCGATGCCGGTTCCGTCGTCCCGGACACGGGCCTCCAGCCGAATGCGATCGCCTTCGGCGATGGCCTTGAGGCCGGCCTCGACGACACCGTTACGGGCGAAAGTCAGAGCGTTGCCGATCAGGTTGTTGAACAGCTGGGCGACCCGCGCGCCGTCCATGACCGCGGCCAGTTCGGTGTCGCCCTCATAGCTGACCATCAGGGTCACATTGTCCCGGGAGGCGCGGGGGGCCCAGGTCGTCTGGACGTCGTCCATCAGGGCGCGCAGGGGAGTGGCTGTCGGATGCAGCTCAAGTTCCCCGGCTTCGGCGCGCGAAAGGTCGAGCGCGTCCTGCAGGATTCGCAGCAAGGTCTCTGACGATTCCACGATCGTGTTGATGTGGGCATGAGACTGGGTGTTCAGCGGTTGGCGGCGCAGCAGTTCGGCCACCGCCAGCACACCGTTCATCGGTGTGCGCAATTCGCGGGCCATGATGGTGAGGAACTGGCTCTTGGCGCGGGCGGAGGCAACAGCCTGGGTCCGGGTGTCGGCCAGGACGCGGGCCTGTTCCGCCAGCTCAAGGTTCCGTTGCCGCTGGAGCTCATTGACCGCCTGCAGCAGGGAGCCGGCTGTGCCGACGCCGTGATAGCGGCCCTCGCGGGTCACGATGAAGCCGCGCATCAGCGCCGCCGGTCCACCCGTCAGCAGGACATCGCAGAAGGCGTCGATACTGACGCCTGCCTCGACCACGGCGGGTTCGGGATCCATGACATGCAGGATCGGGCGTTTGGCGTACTGGGCGTGACCGAAGGCGCTGGCGATCTTGAGCAGGAAGGCGTTGCGTTCGACGAGACCTACGGGACGTCCATTCTCGACGACGGGGATCACCAGTGTGTCGGGTTCACGCTCGAAGCGCGCGAAAACATCGATGCCCGGGGTCTGCGGGGACACCGGATCGGCGCGCTCGGTCAGGACTTCTATGGTCGGCATGAAAGGCCGCAACTCCACTGGTACCGTTGAGCATTGCACCAGAACCGTTTGCAGAAGGGTTAAGGCGGTAACCGCCATTTTTGGGCCGCTTTTGCTCTGCTGGCGGGGCTGGTGTAGAAGGCGCGCCCCGCTGTTCAGCGGCCCATCCCCTTGTCCATGCGCGCGGCCGACCGGCCGACCGCAGGTTTGTCATGAGCGATTCCCTGCCCACGCCCGCCAGATCGGCTCTCGTCCTCTTCTCGGGCGGTCAGGACAGTGCGACCTGTCTGGCCTGGGCGCTGGAGCGGTATGCGTGCATCGAGACGGTGGGCTTCGACTACGGCCAACGTCATCTCGTGGAGATGGAGGCCCGGCTGGCGGTGCGTGACGGCATGGCATCGGCCCTGCCGCAGTGGGTCGATCGCCTCGGGCCGGACCATGTCGTCGACCTGACCGGCTATGGCCGGATCGCCGAAAGCGCCCTGACCGCTGATCGGGCGATTGAACTGGACGCGCGGGGTCTGCCGACGACATTCGTGCCGGGCCGCAATCTGGTCTTTCTGGCCTGTGCCGCCGCCCTTGCGGATCGGCGCGGTCTGGACGTTCTGGTCGGGGGCATGTGCGAGACCGACTATTCGGGCTACCCCGACTGTCGCCGCGCGACCATCGACGCCATGGCCACCGCGCTCAGCCTCGGCCTGGACAGGCCCGTGGTCATCGAGACCCCCCTTATGGCCCTGACCAAGGCCGACACCTGGGCCCTGGCCGAGCGGATTGGCGGCGCTGCGCTGGTCGAGCTGATCATAGAAAGCTCGCACACCTGTTATCGCGGCGACCGGCAGAAGCGCCATGCTTGGGGCTACGGCTGCGGCGACTGCCCGGCCTGCGAATTGCGCGCAGCAGGCCATGCCGAATGGGTGGCCGCATGACCTATTCGGCCAAGGAAGTCTTCCTCACGGTGCAGGGCGAGGGGGGGCAGGCCGGTCGGCCGGCCGTCTTCCTGCGCTTCGCCGGCTGCAATCTGTGGAGTGGTCTTGAGCGCGACCGCGCGACCGCGGTCTGTACATTCTGTGATACGGATTTCGTCGGGGTGGACGGTGACGGCGGCGGCAAATTCACGACCCCGGATGCCCTCGCGGATCATGTCGCGGCGCTGTGGCGGGGGCGGGCAGGGGACCCGAAACTGGTCGTCTGCACCGGCGGTGAGCCCCTGCTGCAACTGGACGGGCCGCTGATCGAGGCCCTCCACGCCCGGGGTTTCGAGATCGCGGTGGAATCCAACGGCACCTTGGCAGCTCCCGCGGGGCTCGACTGGATCTGCATCAGCCCCAAGGCCGACGCGCCTGTGCTCCAGACCTCGGGCCAGGAGCTCAAACTGGTCTTTCCCCAGCCCCTCGCCATGCCGGACCGGTTCGAACACCTGTCGTTCGAACGCTTCTGGCTCCAGCCCATGGATGGCCCGGAACAGGCCGCCAATACGGCGGCGGCGATCGACTATTGCCTGACCCACCCGAAATGGCGGCTCAGCGTCCAGACACACAAATACATCGGCGTAAGATGAGCGTTTTCGAGATCACCAAGGCGGCCACCTTCGACGCGGCTCACCATTTCCCGAGCGAACCGGAAGGCAGCCCCTACCGCCGCATCCACGGCCATTCCTTCCAGGTCGAGGCGACCGTGCGCGGCGAAACGCTTGATGCAGCGCATGGATGGGTCGCCGATCTTGGCGCGCTGGACCGGGCCCTGAAGGCTGCGGCCGAGGCGCTGGATCACGGCATGCTCAATGAGCACGCGGGACTGGAGCTGCCGTCGCTGGAAAACCTGTGTCTGTGGTTTGCCGGGCGGTTGAAGCCGGAATGGCCGGGATTGAGCCGGATTACAGTGTCCCGGCCGACCATCCATGAGCGCTGTACGCTGACGCTCTGATCAGCAGTCGCGACCCTGGCGCTGCCGTTGCTCGCAGCGGCGCTGTTCGCGCTCGCGCGCGCGCTCCTCACGTTCGCGCTTTGCCCGGGTCTCCTCGTCCGAGGTCGTGACAGCATCGACCCCCGCGCCCACCACGGCTCCTGTGGCCTGGGCCGCCCCTCCGACAATGGCGCCGGCCGTGCCGACCACCGCGCCCACGATACAGCCCTGAAGCATCAGGCTTGCACCGATGACGGCGGCGATGGTCCCGCCTGTTCTGATGGTTCTGATCATGATGGCTCCTCCCGATGCGGCAGGGTTAACCGGCAATGGTGAACGCACCCTGACCGGCGGTTCAGGCCGGATCCGGTCCCGTGGGGCTGGTGGGCGGCGAGGGGTTCGAACCCCCGACCCCCTCGGTGTAAACGAGGTGCTCTGACCAGCTGAGCTAGCCGCCCTTCCGCACGAATCCCGCCGGATTCCTGTATCCTAGAACCGGAAGCTGGCTCTCAGGAACAACATATAGCGGACATAGTCCTCAATCATCTCGGCATCGGCGTTGATGGACAGCATGCCCAGCTCATTGCCGATGTTCAGCCGGAACCCGAGGATCGGGCCACCGCCCTCGATCGATCCGCCATTGAGCGTGAAGTCCGGACCGCCCGAGCGGAAACGGGCGATGGTCTCGCCCGGATCGACCGAGATGTTCTGCCGCCAGCCGACCCGGAGTTCCGGGCGCAGCCAGCTGTTCTCGCCCATGGACATGCCCACGTTGAGGGCCGCGGTCGCAGAGAACAGGTGTCCGTCGCGGTCGTCGATCGCCAGATCGAAGCCGTCGCCGCCGCCCGTTTCGACATGGCCTTCCTCGCTGAGCGAGAAGAATTCGGCATAGGCCTCGGGCCGGATGCTGAACATCCCGAAATCACGCTGGTAGGAGGCACCGCCGGCCGCTGCCAGCGAGAAGCCGTTCCAGTCCGACTCATTGGACAGGTTCTGACCGGCGCCAACGAAGCGGCGTTCGGACCTGAAGGACGCATAGCCGGCAGCGGCCCGCGCCCAGGTCGTCCAGTACTGACCCTGCGCGCGCCAGTAGAGGCCCAGCTCCAGAAGGTTGGCCGACAGAACTTCCTCGGCCGCCGACTCGGGATCCTCAAGGTCGGAGGAGGTGAAGGCCAGGGACAGGCCCACGGCACCGAGACCGGTGCCCTGCTCGACGCCACCGGCGACCCCGAACCCTTCCGATCGGAAGCCGTAGGTGTCGGTCTTGTCCTTGTCGGCGTAGAAGTTGATCTCCTGAACCCAGGCGCTGGTTTCGCCCGGGGCCGCTGATGCGTTGCGGCCGGTCAGGGCGCGGGTGACGGCATCCACGCCCGACGACAGCGACAGCAGGGGGCCGCCCGCATGGTCGGGGAGCAGTTGCTCATACAGGTCGATGAACTGCGCGCGCCCGGTCTGGGCCAGGAAGGCGTTGCGGACATCTGCCGCACCGGCTCCGCCGATGGCCGAGTAGAACGAGTCGAACATCGCCGCCTCGACAGCGATCATGTTGGCCTCGCCGGCGGTGCGGCGACGCACATCGACGAACACCTGTCCCGCCGGCACATTGGAGCCGGCCGCGACCATGTAGAGATAAGGTGAGTTTGCCTCGATCGAACTCAGATCAAGCGTGCCGTAGTTCAGGGTTGCGGCGTTGATCAGGTTGAATCGCTGCGGTGCCGTCAGCAAGGACGTGAAGCGAACGCCGAGTCCGGCACCGTTGGCGAAGGTCGCGGTCCCGGCGACATTGAAGCCACCCGAGGCACGGTTCGCCGGATCGATCGTGATGATCAGGTCGCCGGCCGCGCCCACGTTGAGCGAGGAAATGTTCAGCCGGGACGTGTGACGGGCATCGAGGATGCCGTTGCTGACATTGATGGTCAGGTCGCCGCCGGCATCGGAAAGGGCAGACCGGACAATGGCACCCCCGGAGATCGACAGGGTGTCGGCACCCCGGCCGAAATCGATGTCGCCGAACACGATACCGTTGCGGATATCGACCGTGTCGGCACCCGTGCCCAGCCGGATGTCGCCGATGATCACCGGTTCGGCGCTGTCTGGCACGCCGTCGCCGTCCGTGTCGGGGTCCAGCAGGGTCGGCGTGGCCGCCACGCCGGTCTGGAGGATGGTCACGCCGGATGTGTTGGCGGCGACATTGATGGCGGTCGTGGAGCCCGTGACCGGATCACCGTCCACATTGGCGTTCAGGGTGGCCTGCAGCGAGCGGGTGTTGGTGATCGACGCCAGGGTGCCGCTCAGATCGTTGATGGCGGTCACATTGGCTGCGCCGCCGCCGGCCGAAGCCAGGATGGAGCCATTGTTGACGAAGCTGGGCAGGGAGGCACCCGCATCGATCTGGATCGCGGTTGCATTGGCGGCGACATCGCTGGCGACGCCGCCTGTGATGTTGCCGTCGTTGACGAAGCGTGGTGCCGTGGCCCCGGTGCCGAACCGGTAGGCGGTGGCGCTCGCTCCATTGGCGAGCGCGGCGACCGTGCCCTCGTTCCGGACGCCGCCGGCGATGGTCACTGTCCGGCCTGCGTTGCCGCCGAAGACGACCGCATTGGCGGCAATGCCCTTGTAGATGCCCTGACCCGTGATCGTGCCACGGTTGATGAACCCGTAGGCGTTGCCGTCTGCCCCTACGAGGCCGAGGGTGATGGACTCGGTCGCCGAGGCGACAATCACAGCCGGCGCGGCACCGTAGCTGTTGATGTTGGCGATGCCTTCGGTGCTGTCCGGGATGCCGTCGGCATCCTCGTCCGTATTCGTGGGGCTGGTGTCGGTCGGGGGGCGGTCGACGACCACGCCACCGGCGACACTGCCGGCGATAATCACCGCCGGGCCACCCTGCAGGAGGTCTTCGGGGTCGAGTCTCGATACGAAGGTGTCATTGCCCAGGGTGGTGTAGCGGTATCCGGTGGCGTTGATCTCGCCTTGCAGGGTCAGGCGGCCGCCGACGTTTCCGCCGATCGAGATGGCGGAGGTGTTTTCCCCGCGCGCGGTGACCGTGCCCAGCAGGGCGACATTGCCGGTCACGGCACCCTGGGTCCGGATAGCGACGGAGTTGTCCCCGAAGACCCGAATGTTGCCCTGCGACTGGATATTGCCGATCAGGCCGGACTCGATCGATATGGCGTAGGAGTTGTTCCCGTCGACCCCGATCGAGCCGAGGGTGCTGACGGTCAGATTGCCCGTGACCGGAGCGCCGGCGGCATAGCGAATTCCATAGCGCCCCGACCCGGTGGCCCAGCGTCCGTCGATATCGCCATCATTGTCTGTGTCCGTATAGTTCTCGATCGTGTCCAGGATCGCGATCGTGGAACCGATGGTGACATCGGCCGTCACGCCCGGATTGACCAGTACGGCCGTCGCGCCGTCAGCAGCGGGCGACATGGTGATCGAGCTGGTGCCCTCCATGGTAAAGTCGTGGTTGGAGTTCACGATCACGGCCGTGCCGGACACCACGGAAATGCCACCGTTACCGGAAATCCGGATATCGTCCGCAACCCCCGCACCGCCGGCATTCGACGTCGTGATCGGCGTGGTCCGGACAGTCGTGATCACGACCTCGGCCATGGCACCGGTCGCCGCCATCAGGGGAGCGATCGCAACCGCGGTCGCGAGTAGAATACGCATTCGGTAGAAACCCCTGTGGACGACACACGCAGAGACGCCGACGATCCTCTAACAGGGACCGCAGGAGCCTGCCTCAAGTTTCTCGAATTTGAGGCGAATGCAAGGCCGAACCCGCAGCCGGGGCGCGCTCGACAGACAGCGCTGTTGCCAAAAGCGCAATCACAGTGATATCACTTTCATATCGAAACCGGGAGAGAATGATGACCCACGAGCACTCAATATCCACCGAACGCCCGGCCAGCACCGCAAACGGCATTCTGATGTTGTTGATCGGGATGCTTCTGCTCATCGGCGGGGCGGTGGGTGTAGCCCAGGATCCGGAGTCCGCCCTGCGTGTGGTCGTGGGGCTTTCCGCAGCGGGTGTCGGCCTCTTGCTGGTTTGTGGCCTCTATTCGCTCCAGCCGAACGAGGGCATGGCCATCATGCTGTTCGGAGCCTATCGCGGCACCGACCGCAAGACCGGGCTTCGTTGGGTCCTGCCCTGGTACAGCCGCAAGAAGATCTCCCTGCGGGTCCGCAACCTGACCAGCGACAAGCTCAAGGTGAACGACCGGCGCGGCAGCCCCATCGAGATTGCCGCCAACGTCGTCTGGCGGGTGCAGGATTCGGCCCAGGCCCTGTTCGACGTCGATGACTACCAGGCGTTCGTGAACATCCAGGTGGACACGGCCCTGCGCGATATCGCGTCCCACTATGCCTATGATCACGGCGATGAGACCGATGTCCCTGAACTGACCCTGCGCGCCGACGCCGAGGATGTGGCCGGCCGGTTGCGGGAGGAATTGGTGGGTCGGGTCAGTGTCGCGGGCGTGGCCATCGATGAAGCGCGCCTCGCGCACCTCGCCTATGCGCCGGAGATCGCCGGCGCCATGCTGAAACGCCAGCAGGCCGAGGCGGTCCTTTCCGCGCGCAGGCTGATCGTCAAGGGAGCCGTCGGCATGGTCGAGAGCGCCCTGGCCGACCTTAATGAGCGCGGCGTGGTCGATCTGGACGAGGACCGGAAGGCGGCGATGGTCTCCAACCTGCTGGTGGTTCTCTGTGCCGACCGGGAAGCCCAGCCGGTCGTGAACACGGGCACGCTGTACGGCTGACATGGCTCGCCCCAGAAAGCCCTTTCTCATGCGGGCCTCTTCGGGGGTGATGGCGGCGGTCGAGCGATTGGCCGCCGCCGAACTGCGCTCCGTCAATGCCCAGGTCGAATGTCTGCTGCGCGAAGCCCTCGCTCGACGGGGTATTTCGCCTTCAGAAGACGTTCAGCCGACGGACAGCGCTTGAGCTTCGTCGTCGTCGGCGTTACGGCCCGGGCATGGTGAAGTCGCATATGTCCAGGGTCCGCAAGGCCCGTCGCATCCAGAGACGGGTCCGGCGGATTGGCGCGTCCAGTATCAGCGCTGCGGAACGCGAGCTCATGACCCTCGCCGGCCTTGAGGTCCAGGAAGGCGAGCTGCAGCTGTTCGCCGGCTGGGATGAGGAGGTCTCCGAAACCCTCGCGGCGACCAAGGCGGCAGGCGAGGACAGTCGTCCGCGGCTGGTGGACACCACCATGCTCTACGCCCCGCGCTCGGGCGGGGTGAAGCGCTACCTCCTGTCCAAGAAGGCCTGGCTGGAAGCCAACAGGCCCGGTGTGGCCCATTCGCTCGTTGTGCCAGGCGCGCACCACCGGGCCGGAGACGACGGGATCGTCCAGCTCCATGCGACGAAGCTGCCGTTCGGTGACGGCTATCGTTGGCCGACATCCGTGAGTCGCTGGGCCGCCTGGGTCGCCTCGCTGAACCCTTCAATCATCGAGGCCGGGGATCCCTATACGCCGGGGCAGGGGGCTCTCGCCGCCGGCCAGCGCGCGGGCTGCCCGGTCGTCGGCTTCTGTCACTCCGATCCTGCCGGTCTCGCTGCCCTGCATTTCGGCGAATGGGCCAAGAAGCCGGTCGAGAAGCGCTGGGCCCGACTGTTCGGCCAGTTCGACCGCGTGATCTCGCCCAGCCGCTACATCGCTCGTCGCCTCGAGGAGGCGGGCGTGGGCAATATCGTGATCCGGCCGCTGGGGGTCGAGATCGACACCTTCCGCCCGGATCGCGGTGACCGCGACTGGCTGCTCAGGAAGCTGGGGCTGCCGGCCTCCGCCCGTCTGCTCTGTTTCGCCGGCCGTCCCGCCCGCGAGAAAAACATCGATGTCCTGATCCAGGCCGTCCAGGCGCTTGGTGATCCCTACCATCTGGTGCTCGTTGGCGCGGGGGCCGGCATGCCGGCCGAGGACCGGGTCATCTCCCTGCCCTATGAGGCCAATCCCAAGGCCGTGGCCCGGATCATCGCCAGTTGCGACGCCTTCGTGCACGCCAATGACAAGGAGCCGTTCGGCCTGATCGTGCTGGAGGCCATGGCCTGCGGCCGTCCGGTCGTCGGGGTCAACGCCGGCGGGGTCAAGGAAACGGTCGACGACACGGTGGGCCAGTTGGCGAAGAGCGCCGATCCACGTCACTACGCGGCCGCCATTGAGGCGCTGTTCGCCCGCGACATCGAGGCCCTGGGCGCCGCCGCGCGCGCCCGCACCGTTGAACGCTTCGCCTGGAACCGCGTCTTCGAGGACCTCGGTTCTGTCTATGCTGAAGTCAGTGGCGAGCCGGCCTTCTCACTGCCCGCAAACCCGAAGGCGCACTGACTGCTCGACAGCCGCCGCGCCGCCCGCCAGTCTGGGTCGAAACGGGGACCAGGATCATGAAACGCCTTCTGCTCGCCGCTGCGTCCCTTCTGATCGCCGGTCCGACCCTGGCCCAGACGGTCATTCTGGTGCGCCACGCCGAGAAGGTCGACGCCAGCGCCGATCCCCTTCTTTCGGAGGCGGGCCAGCGTCGCGCGGTCGATCTGGCCGTTGCACTGAGCGACTCCGACCTGACCCATGTCTTCACCTCGCCGCTCCAGCGCACGGTGCTGACAGCCCGTCTGGCCGCAGAGGCCCATGGCATCAACCCCGAGGTGATTTCGTTCGAGGGCGGGACGGAGGCCCATGTTCTCCGGACGGCAGAACGCATTCGCGCCTTGCCCGACGACGCCGTCGTCCTGGTCGTCGGACACAGCAACACCGTGCCGCCCATCGCCGGGGCGCTCGGCGAGACCGGACCGTCAGAGATGCGCGACTGCGAATATGACCGGCTGACCGTAATCTCAGTCGAGGACGACGGCGACTCGCCCGCCGTTATCAGCCGTTACGGGGAACCGGCAAACTGCTGAGTGCGGTCTAGCCGGGCTTTTGCGGCAGGCCGTCGGCAATCTCGTAGTAGTCGCCCTTTTCGGCGACGAAGATGTGCACGCCAAGGGTCGTCTGCGTCGGGGTGTCGAAGGCCCCCATGGCGACGCCGATCCAGTCCCGGAAGACCGGGTCCCAGAACAGGTTCGAGCCGCAGGTCCTGCAAAAGCCGCGGCGCACCTTTTCGGAGGATTGGTGCCAAGTCACATCGTCTTTGCCCTCGACCCTGAGCGTGGACTTCGGAACGTCCGTTGAGGCGAAGAAGTGGCCGGAATGCTTCCGGCAGTTGCGACAGTGACAAGCGTCGGGAGCGGGTAGTTCGCCCGAGACCTCGAACGTGACGGCTCCACAGAGGCAGGATCCCCGATGCATCTTTGATCTCCCCGGCTGGCCGGCGTCAGACGTCCAGATCGGCCACCGCGAACTGGGCATTGTCCTGGATGAACTGGAACCGGGCCTCGGCCTTCTTGCCCATCAGCCGCTCCACCAGATCCTCGATCTCGTCCTCGGAGGCCGGCACCGTGACCCGCGCCAGGGTGCGCTTCTTCGGGTCCATGGTGGTCTCCTTGAGCTGGGAGGCCATCATCTCGCCAAGACCCTTGAACCGCCCGATCTCGGTCTTCTTGCCCTTGAACACCGTCGCCAGCAGTTCGTCGCGGTGGGCGTCGTCGCGCGCATACTCGCTCAAGGGACCGGCGCTGATCCGGTAGAGCGGGGGCAGGGCCATGAACAGCCGTCCCTGACGGATGGTCTCGGGCATGGAGCGATAGAAGAAGGTGATCAGAAGCGCCGCGATATGGGCCCCGTCCACGTCGGCGTCGGTCATGATGACGATCCGCTCGTAGCGCAGGTCCTCGATATTGAACCGGCTGCCGGGCTGTACGCCTAGCGCCAACGCCAGATCCGACAGTTCGATATTGGCCCGCAGCTTGTCGGCGGTGGCCGAGGCGACGTTCAGGATCTTGCCGCGCAGGGGCAGGATAGCCTGGGTGATGCGGTCACGCGCCTGTTTGGCCGAACCACCGGCCGAGTCGCCCTCGACGATGAACAGTTCAGTGCCCTCGGCGGTCTGACGCGAGCAGTCGGACAGCTTGCCGGGCAGGCGCAGCTTGCGCGTCGCCTGGGCCCGCTGGACCTCCTTGTCCTTGCGCCGCTTCAGCCGGTCCTCGGCCCGCTCGATGACGAAGCCGAGCAGGATGTTGGCCTGTTTCGGGCTCTCGGTCAGCCAGTGGTCCAGCGGATCGCGCATCAGCTGCTCGACCAGTCGCTGCGCGTCCGGCGAGGACAGCCGGTCCTTGGTCTGGCCCTGGAATTCGGGGTTGCGGATGAAGACCGAAATCATGGCCCCGGCGTTGGCGATGACGTCCTCGGCGGTGATCAGCCCGGCGCGCTTCTCATTGGTCAGTTCGCCATAGGCCTTGAGGCCCTTGACCAGGGCGGCGCGGAAGCCGGCCTCATGGGTGCCGCCGTCGGGGGTGGAGACCGTGTTGCAGTAGGAGGAAACAAACCCGTCGGCCTCGCCGAAGCCGATCGGGCTCCAGGTCACGGCCCATTCGACCGCTCCGGCTTCGCCCTTGCGTTCGACCCGGCCGGCGAAGGCGGGCGTCACCGTCTCCAGCTCACCGATCCGTTCGGCCAGGGCATCGGCCAGGCCGTTGGGGAAGTGGAAGACGGCTTCCGTCGCCGTCTGGTCGGTGATCCGTTCGGCCGCGCAGGTCCAGCGGATCTCCACGCCGCGGAACAGATAGGCCTTGGAGCGGGCCATGCGGAAAAGGCGCGCCGGCCTGAAGGCGGCCCCTGTGCCGAAAATCTGCTCGTCCGGCCTGAACCGGATCAGTGTGCCCTTCTTCTTCGACGGCCCACCCTGGACAATGGAGCCCAGCGGCAGGCCGCGGCTGAAGGATTGGGTCCACTCATGGCCATCGCGCCAGACAGTGACGTCCAGCCGCTCGCTCAGGGCGTTGACGACCGAGACACCCACGCCGTGCAAACCGCCTGATGTTTCATAGGCCTTGCCGGAAAACTTGCCGCCTGAGTGGAGGACGGTCATGACCACCTCCAGCGCCGACTTGCCCGGATGCTTGGGGTGGGGATCGACGGGAATGCCGCGTCCGTCGTCCTTCACCGACAACCAGCCATCGGCATCGAGATCGACGGTGATCAGTTTCGCATGGCGGGCCACGGCCTCGTCCATCGCGTTGTCCAGCACCTCGGCGAACAGGTGATGCAGGGCGCGTTCGTCGGTACCGCCGATATACATGCCGGGCCGTTTGCGGACCGGCTCCAGCCCCTCAAGCACCTCGATGGAGGAGGCGGAATAGTCGCCGGCCGGCGTGGCGACGACGGCTGCGGATCGGGCCGGCACCGGTTCGGGCCTCGGCGCGGTGGCCTGTGCTGTCAGCGCCGGGTCGGGCGTGGATGAAACAGGCGTCGGCACCGGGCCTTGCGGCTCGGGCAGATCATCGAACAGGGAAGGCGCGGCGGTGGGACCCATACGGAGACTGTGAAACGATTCGGGGACCGGTCTGGTAGGCCCGGCGGCGCTTCTCCACAAGCGGGGCGGCCACCACCGCCGGCGACGGCAGCAGGGTGCGTGTCAGCACCGCCATGAAAAGCACCCAGGGCAGACCCTGGTGCGCCATGAGGATGCTCTCCGACAGGCTCAGCACGAAGAAGGCGGCCAGAAAGCCCAGGCCCCACCATCCCTCGCGCAGACCTGACCCCATGCAGCGCAGCACGGCGATCAGGGCCGTGCCTGCCATCAGCCCCCCGACCAGTACCGCGCCGGGCCAGCCCAGCTGGACCAGCAGATCGATCCAGCCGTTGTGCGCCGATGGCACGATCCAGCCGGTCTCCTTGCGCACCCAGTCAGCGGGCGGCGACTCCCCGATCCGGCCCCAGAAGGCCCCGTAGCCGTAGCCGGTCCAGGGCCGGTCGGCGACCTTGCGCATCAGGCTGTCCCAGATCTCGGTCCGGCCGGTCAGCGACGGGTCCTTGCCCAGCGCCTCAAGCAGGGCCACGGAATGGGTGTCCCAGAGCCAGATGCCGAACCCTGCCGCCACCACCGCGCCCCAGACGGCGACCACGGCAAAGGCCGCGCCGCCCCGTCGCATGGCCCAGAAACCGGCAATCAGACCAACCCCGACGATCAGGCAGAGGAGGGAGGTCTTGGACTGGGTCGCCAGCACCAGTCCACTGGACAGGGCCAGGGACAGGGCCGGCAGGAGCCGCCGCCGGTCTGGCGAGGCCAGGCAGGCGGCCGCGCCGATCGCGCCGATCACCATCACCGCGCCCATCTGGTTCTTCTCGTACCAGAGACCACGCCACAGGCCGGCGTTGTCGAGCTGGTGGACACCGATGTTCGGGAAGGCGAAGACCATCACCAGACTGCCGACGGCCATGACCAGCGCCGTATGCATAAGCAATCGCGGCAGATGCGGCCCCCGGAACACCGCCCCGAGATAGAGGGCGAAGCCACAGCTGATGGCCAGGGCGATGACCCGCCGCATCGTGGTAGCGAAATCAAGCGACCAGTAGCGCGAGGCGAAGGCCAGGCCGACCACGGCGACGATGGCAATCATCGCCGGCCAGGCGCGCCACAGGCGGTCGATCCGGAACAGCAGCAGGCCCAGGATCGCCGCATAGGCCGGCAGCCAGACCAGTCGCAGGATCGGCGTCTCCTCCTGCGTCGGCGCGAACACCGGTCCGATCAGGGCCCCCGTCAGCATGGCGATGATGATGCCGCAGATCACCCGCTCCCAAAGGCTCGGGGCAGGCTCGGTCAGGTCATCGGCTGGACGGGATTCGCGCACCGTTGCAGGGTCGGCCAACGAGCTTAACGAAGGGTTGGAGCCACCTTCGTCACGCCTTCTCCACAAACGTATCGATCACCTTTTTCTCGCCCGCCTTTTCGAAATCGATGAGCAGCTTGTTGCCCTCGATGGCGGTGACCGCGCCGTAGCCGAATTTCTGGTGGAAGACCCGCTGGCCCTTCGACCAGTCGCCCCCCGCCTTCGGGTCCGCCGTGGCCACCAGGCGGCCATCGCCCTCGATCAGCGTATGCCGCGCCGGCTTGGCCGCCGGAGCCCGCCCGGCCGTGAAGGACTGCGCCCGCTTCCAGCCGGGCGAGGCATAGCCGGCCCCGAAGGTCGGCATCTCATCCCAGCGGGACTTGGCGTCCTTCATACCCGGCGTGACGCCATAGTAGCCGGTGTCGCTCTCGGCCTCGACGTGGTCGATCGGCAGTTCGTCGACGAACCGGCTGGGCAGTTGCGAGGTCCAGCGGCCATAGACCAGCCGGTTGGCGGCGAATGAAATCCGCGCATCCGACTTGGCCCGGGTCACGCCGACATAGGCGAGGCGGCGCTCCTCCTCGAGGCCCTTTTCGCCCTTCTCGTCGATGCTGCGCTGGCTGGGGAAGACGCCTTCCTCCCAGCCCGGCAGGAAGACCAGCGGGAACTCCAGCCCCTTGGCCCCGTGCAGGGTCATGATCTGCACCGCATCGTCCGAGCCGCCGCGATCCAGGTCCATGACCAGTGAGACGTGCTCCAGATAGGCGGGCAGGGTCTCGAACTGCTGCATCGACTGCGTCAGCTCCTTGAGGTTATCCAGCCGCGTCTGGCCGGTCGCCCGGTCGGCCTTCTGCATGTCGGTGTAGCCGCTCTCTTCCAGAACGGTCTCGGTCAGCTCCCAGTGGGTCGTGGTCTGGGCAAAGCTCCTCCAGCGATCGATGTCGCGCACAAAATTGGCCAGCGCCGTCCGCGTCCGCGCCTGCAGCTCGTCCGACAGGATCAGGTCACGGACCGCGCTCATCGCCGACACGCCCGACAGCCGCGCAATCTGCAGCACCTTCTGGACCGAGGTATCGCCGATGCCGCGCTTGGGTACATTGACGATCCGCTCGAAGGCGAGGTCGTCGTCCTCCGAGAGGATCAGCCTCAGATAGGCATGGGCGTCGCGGATCTCGGCCCGTTCGAAGAAGCGCGGCCCGCCGATCACCTTGTAGGGCACCGCCAGCAGCACGAACCGCTCCTCGAACGCCCGCATCTGGAAGGAGGCACGCACCAGCACCGCCATGTCCTGGTAGCGTGTTCCGGCCCGCCGCGCCGTCTCGATCTCGTCGGCCACCAGCCGCGCCTCGGCCTCGCCGTCCCAGACCCCGCGCACCCGCACCTTGTCGCCGCTGGAATCCTCGGTCCAGAGGGTCTTGCCGAGCCGGTCCCTGTTGGCCGCGATCAGGCCCGAGGCTGCGCCAAGAATATGTTGTGTTGACCGGTAGTTGCGCTCCAGTCTTACGACCTTGGCACCGGGAAAATCGCGCTCGAAGCGCAGGATGTTGTCGACCTCGGCCCCGCGCCAGCCATAGATCGACTGGTCGTCGTCGCCGACACAGCAGACATTGCCCGTGGAGGCCGTCAGCAGCCTCAGCCACAGATACTGGGCGACATTGGTGTCCTGATACTCGTCGACCAGGATGTAGCGGAACCGACGTCGGTATTCCTCCGCAATATCCGCGTGTTTTGCCAAAATCGTCAGGTTGTGCAGCAACAGATCGCCGAAGTCACAGGCGTTCAGACTGACCAGCCGCGCCTGATAGGCGGCATAGAGCGCCTGCCCCTTGCCGTTGGCGAAATCCTCGGACGACGGCAGCTTCTCGGGCGTCCAGCCGCGGTTCTTCCAGTGATCGATCAGGCCGTTCAGTGACTTGGCCGTCCACCGTTTGGTGTCGAGACCTTCGGCCTCCAGCACCTGTTTGCAGACCCGCTCCTGGTCATCGGTGTCGAGGATGGTGAAGGTCGACTTCAGCCCGACCAGTTCCGCATGCCGTCGCAGGATCTGGGCCGCCACAGAATGGAAGGTGCCCAGCCAGCGCAGACCCTCGGACGACGGCCCGATCAGCTGGGTAATCCGCTCGCGCATCTCGCGCGCAGCCTTGTTGGTGAAGGTGACGACCAGCAGCTCCCACGGCCGTGCCCGCCCGGTCGCCAGGATGTGCGCCAGCCGTGTGGTCAGGACGCGTGTCTTGCCCGTACCGGCGCCGGCCAGCACCAGCACCGGCCCGTCCACCGTCTCCACCGCCTCGCGCTGTTCGGGGTTCAGCCCGGCCAGATAGTCCGCGGCGGGTGCCGCAACGCCGCCGGGTCCCCGCGAACGGGCCAGGTCGGAGATGCGCGGGGCAGGGGTATCGGGGAGACTCATCGGGAGAACATAAGGGGCACGGGAGCAGATGTCAGTGGCGGTGTGCGCGACCTCTCATGGGACCGTCAGGCCCGGCTGCCGTTTCCCCTGCCGACAGGGCTCAACGCCATGACCGACCCCGACATCGCCTCGCCCCGACGAACGGATCAGAAGCCTCAGCGCAGCTGGTAGCTGACCGTCGCGACGACCCGCACCCGCTTGTTCAGCGAGGTCGATTCACTGTCGATGTCCTCGCGGGCCAGGATTTCGAACGACCCTTGCGTCGCCTGGCGGATCGGACCCAGCGGCGCACCGGAATCCTTGGCGAACTGCTCGGCACCCGACCGGGCCGAGGCCGTGGCCTCGGCGATCATCGACGGCCGGACCTCGTTCAGCTTGGTGAAGACATAGGTCGGGGCGGCGAAGTCCAGCTGGACCCCCTCGCGCACCAGATCGTTCAGTGCGCGCTCGGTCTGGGCCACACGTTGAACGTCGGTCGTCCGCACCGTTACACCCTGGCTCAGAATGTAGCGCACCACATTGTCGGTCGAGCCGTACTCGCGGGCCCGGGTATCGGTCACCTGCAGCCGTCCGATGGTGATGTGCTCGGCCGGATAACCCTGTCGCGTCAGAAAGGCCCGGACCAGCGCCAGGTCGCGATCGATCTGCGCCTGGGCCACCGGCAGGTCGTCATTGGCGGCCTTGAAGCTCAGCGTCAGGACGGCGAGATCGGCGACGACATTGCGTTCGGCCACGCCACGTACCGTCACCTGGCGATTGCCGACCTGGGCATTGACCACGCCGGAGCCGATGAAGGCTCCCGCGCCGATCAGCCCGATGGCGATCAGACCGCCGAAAAGGGCGGGGGGAATGAGGGACTTGTCGATCTTGTCGAGCACGGCGGTCTTCCTCCTGGAGAACAGACCATGCGCCAACCCCGACGGGTGTCAATCGATCGAATCCTGTTCGATGAAAGATCGATCTCCCGCCGTCCATGACAGAGCCAGGAGGCGGCAGGCCGAGGCCAGCGGCGTGCGACCGCGCCGCTCGTCGATCCGCTTCATCAACCCGGCCTTCGACAGGCCGCCGGCCGCCGCGACCGCGTCCAGGACAGCCCAGAACTCGGCCTCGAGTGCGACCGAGGTGGCGTGACCGGACAGGGAGACTGAGCGCTTCCTCAACATGGGTGGGATCATAGCCCCGAGGTCGTGGTGATCGCCATGGGGTGTGACGTGAACGCCGTTCACTTGCGCCCGCTTCCGGGCTATCCTGCGGACGATCCCACAGGGCAAGCCGATGACCGCCACCGCTGATTTCGACAAGAGTGATCGTCTGCAGCCGCAGCGCCTCGAACCGCTCAGGGCCCTCCGCGCCTTCCGCAAACTGATCCGGAACAAGGAAGACACCGCCCAGGTGTTCGAGATCATGCGCGCCCTGTCCGGGCGATCCATCGGTCGTGGCTACAATCGCATGCTGAAAACCCTTGAGGGCGGCCGTCAGGCCTTCCTGCGCGAGGAACTGGCCCACAAGCTGGACGATCCCGCCTGGCTGGCCCGGTTCGGGCCGGGGACGGTGGGAGCCGCCTATCGCGACTTCCGTGAGGCCCGCGGCTTCACCGCCGAGGGCCTGGCCGACGAGGCCCGCAAGGTCGCGCCGCTCGCCGACGCCCAGCATCCGGTGATCTGGTACTCGCGCCGCATCCGCGACGTCCACGATGTCTGGCATGTGCTGACGGGCTACGGCACGGACGCCCTCGGGGAGGCCTGCGTGGTGTCCTTCTCCTATGCCCAGACCCGCAACCTCGGCTTCGCCTTCATCGGCTGGGGCGCGGCCCGCGAGATCCAGCGGGAGGTGCCGTCCATTCCGGCCCGCCGCGCCGTCTGGCAGGCCTATCGCAACGGCCGGGCCGCCCGATGGCTGCCCGGGCTCGACTATGAGGCCCTGTTCGAACAGCCACTTGAGGCCGTGCGTGAGCGCCTGAACATCCGACCGGCGTCCATCTATCAGGCCGTGCCCAGCGAGGTCCGTGCCGGGCTCAGGCTGCGCGGCTGACGGCGACATTCGGACGCCACAGGCCCGGCATGTGACGTGCCGGAATATCGTGCCTTGCCCCGAGCGCCGGCATCCGCCACTTGGCGGCTGTGACCTCCCCGATTGAAGCTGCCCCTGACATCCGCCCGCGCCTTTCGCGGACCACCCTGCTGGGGATCGGCGGGGTTCTGATCTGCGCCACGATCTGGGGCACGACCTGGTACGCCATCACCCTGCAGCTCGGGACGGTGGCGACCATCGCCTCGATCGTCTGGCGCTTCGGCCTGGCTTCGGTAGTGCTGTTCCTCGGTTGCCTGATCTTCCGCCAGAACCTCAGGCTCTCGCGAGGGCAGCATCTCGCAGCCCTGGCCCAGGGGACCTTTGCCTTTTCGATCAGCTACAGTTTCACCTATGCCTCGGAAGGCCATGTCGCGTCCGCCATTGTGGCGGTCACCTTCGCCTCCCTGACCTTCATCAACCTCGTCCTGTTCCGGGTGGCCGCGGGGCAACGGGCCGCCGCGGCGTCCTGGGGCGGTGCCATCCTCGGCCTCGTCGGCGTGGCCGTCCTTTCGGGCGGTGAGGTGCTGGGTGCCGGATTCGACGGCCGGGCAGCGCTGGGTGTCGGCCTCGCCCTGGTCGCCGTTGTCGCCTCGGCTTTCGGCAATTTCTTCGCATGGAAGGGTCAGGTCCAGGGGTCGGAAGCCATTCCCTCGACCGCCTGGGCCATGGCCTATGGCACGGGCCTGCTGCTGATTTACGGGGTGGTCACAGGCGTCGAGTTCACCATCGACCCCACCTTCACCTACATCGGCTCGCTGCTGTACCTGGCCCTGTTCGGTTCGGTCATCGCCTTCGGCCTGTATTTCACCATCGCCCGCGTGATCGGCTACGCCATGGCCAGCTACGTCTCGGCCCTGACCCCGCCCGTCGCCATGCTGGTCTCGGTGCTGTTCGAGGGCGCGCATTTCGGCTGGTCGGCCCTGTTGGGGCTGCTTCTGGTGCTGTCGGGGCAGGCCCTGATGATCCGGGCCCCGAAGGTCTCAACCTAGCCGAACCAGCCCCGCTTCTTCTTCGGCTTCTCCGGTGCCGCTCCCGCCTTCTTCGCGGCCTCGTCCTCCCGTCTCTTGCGCTCGGCGGTGACCCGCATGGCGACGAGCAGGGGGATCAGGCCGTGCTTGATCCGGGGATCCTGACGCGGGTCGTCCATACTCAGTCCTCCAGTTTCGACCCGTCCAGCTGGCGGTCGGCCCGTGCGCGCTCGGCCTCAGCCCGGACCCGCTCGGCCTTCGACCGGCCGTGGACGGCGCGGTTGGTGGTCGCCGTCGCCTGCGCTGCGGCCTTTGCCCGATCCTTGCGAACCCGGTTCAGATTGACGATCTCGCCCATACGGATCTCCGATCCACCGACGCGGGCGGACACGGCCGATGATACCGCCATCCCGGCCCGGAGTCAGGTCCGGCAACACGACCGCGCCGGACCGCCCGATCCGCGGTCGCAACCAGGGCCTCCTGCCTTACCGCGAATTCACGGGCCGGCAGCTGTCGCACCGGCTGTGTTCGCCCTATTCAGGGACCTGCGCCGGTTGATGGCGCGACCGGAACGACGCCCGTGATCCGCCTCATCCTCAACATTCTCTGGTTCATCTTCGGGGGCTGGCTGTCCGGCCTGCTGTGGCTGCTGGGGGGTGCCATCCTGGCCCTGACCATCGTCGGCCTGCCCTGGACCTTCGCCGCCTGGCGCATCGCCAGCTACTCCTTCTGGCCCTTCGGTCGCGAGGTCGTCTGGCGCGACGAACTGGGCGAGCAGGACGCAGGCACGGGCCCGCTGGGCCTGTTCCTCAACATCATCTGGTTCATCTTCGCCGGCTGGTACATCGCCCTGTCGCACCTGCTGATCGCCGTGGCGGAGTTTATCACCATCATCGGCATCCCCTTCGCCCTGAAGGATCTGGAACTGGCCAAGCTGGCGCTGGCCCCGATCGGCCGGACCATCCGCGACAAGCCCTGATCAGTCCTCGGCCAGCAGGACGTCCAGCATGATTTCGCGCCGGGTCAGGAAGTTGCGCGTCACCTGATAATGGTCTGTGTCCTCGTATTCGACGCGGTCCACCCCGTGTTCGGACACCTGATAGATCCAGGCGTTCGGATAGCCGAGGATGATCGGTGAATGGGTGGCGATGATCAGTTGCGATCGCGCGAGCACCAGTTCGTGCATCTTGGCGAGGAAGGAGAGCTGCCGGGACGGCGACAGCGCCGCCTCGGGCTCGTCGAGAATGTACAGGCCGTCGCCGATGAACCGGTTCTCGAACAGGGCGAAGAAGCTCTCGCCATGTGACTGTTCGTGCAGGGATCTGGTGCCGTACCGCGTGGCACCCGCCGTCTCCAGATAGCTGGCCGTCGTAAAGAAGCTCTCGGCCCTCAGGAAGAAGCCGTCCTGAAGCCGCTGGGGCGACTTCACCGGCCGTACGAACCTGTGCAGCGGAGAATGGCTGTCCCGCGTGCCGAACCGGTGCTCCCGCCCGCCGCCCTCGGCATTGAACCCCCAGGCCACCGCCAGTGCCTCGATCAGGGTCGACTTGCCCGACCCGTTCTCCCCGACCAGAAAGGTCACATTGGGGTGGAAGGCCAGACTGTGCAGCGTCCGCACCGCCGCGAGGTTGAATGGATAGACGGCGTCATCCCAACCCTCGCGCCGCTCGAACTGCGCCTCGATCCAGTAGGGGCGGGTGAGGGCGGTCATCTCACCCCGGCGAGATCATCTTCTCGGGCCGCACCGCCTCGTCGAACTCGGCGTCGGTCAGATAGCCGCCGCCGACGGCTTCCTCGCGCAGCGTCGTCCCGTTCTTGTGCGCCGTCTTCGCGATCTTGGCGCAGGCGTCATAGCCCAGCTTGCCGTTCAGGGCCGTGACCAGCATCAGGGAGTTGTCGAGGCCGCGCTTGATGTTGTCCTCGCGCGGCTCGATCCCGACGACGCAGTTGTCGGTGAAGGACACTGCCGCATCGGCCATCAGCCGCACCGACTGCAGGAAGTTGTAGGCCATCACCGGGTTGAACACGTTCAGCTCGAAATGCCCCTGCGAGCCGGCGAAGGTCACCGCCGCGTGGTTGCCGAACACCTGGACGCAGACCTGCGTAAGCGCTTCCGACTGGGTCGGATTGACCTTGCCCGGCATGATCGACGAGCCGGGCTCGTTCTCCGGCAGGGCCAGTTCGCCGAGACCCGAGCGCGGGCCTGATCCCAGGAAGCGGATGTCGTTGGCGATCTTGAACAGGCTGGCAGCGACCGTGTTGATGGCCCCGTGGCTGAACACCATGGCGTCGTGGGCGGCGAGGGCCTCGAACTTGTTCGGTGCCGTTGTGAAGGCCAGACCGGTGATGGCGGCGATCCGCTCGGCGACCTGCTCGGCAAAGCCGATCGGGGCGTTCAGCCCGGTGCCCACGGCCGTGCCGCCCTGGGCCAGTTCCATCAGTTTCGGCAGGGTCTGTTCGATCCGCTCGATGCCGTTGGCGACCTGCTGGGCATAACCGCCGAACTCCTGGCCGAGCGTCAGGGGCGTGGCGTCCTGGGTATGGGTCCGGCCGATCTTGATGATGTGGTCCCAGGCCCTGGCCTTGGCGTCCAGCGCGGCGTGCAGGTGCTTCAGCGCCGGGATCAGGTCGTTGACCACCTGTTCGGCGCAGGCGACGTGCATGGCCGTCGGAAAGGTGTCATTCGACGACTGGCTCATATTGACGTGGTCGTTCGGGTGGACCGGCTTCTTGGAGCCCATCTCCCCGCCCAGCATCTCGATCGCCCGGTTCGAGATCACCTCATTGGCGTTCATGTTCGACTGGGTGCCCGAGCCAGTCTGCCAGACCACCAGCGGGAAATGATCATTGAGCTTGCCGTTGATGACCTCGTCGGCCGCTGCGACGATGGTGTTTCCGATGGCCGGATCCAGCTTGCCCAGCGCCATATTGGTCTCGGCCGCCGCGCGCTTGACGATGCCCAGGGCCCGGACGATCGGCAGGGGCTGTTTCTCCCAGCCGATTTTGAAATTCCCCAGCGACCGCTGCGCCTGGGCCCCCCAGTAGCGGTCCGAGGCGACCTCGATGGGGCCGAAGGTGTCGGTTTCAGTGCGGTGAGTGGTCATGGGGCTGGGCTCTTCGACTTGGCTCTCGGTGCGCGCGGGGTGTAGCACGGGCTATGGGCCGGACAAGCGGTTGAACAGGAGGAGCAGGGGCATGGCAACGTTGATCCGGCGGACGGGCGCGGTTCTCCTGTCGCTCACCCTGTTGATCAGCGCTACCGCGGCAGTGGCCCAGACGCCGCCGCCGCCAAATCCGATTCCCATGGTCGTCATCCGCACCAGCCATGGCGACATCGGTCTGGGGTTGAGCATCTATCGGGCACCCGTCACGGTCTGCAATTTCCTCCGGTACGTTGAGGCGGGCCACTACGTCGGCGGCCGCTTCTTTCGCACCGTGGTGGCCCGGACCAATGACAACCCCAACCCGATTGATGTCATCCAGGCCGCGACCCCTGCAGGCAGCGACGACGCCGGTTTCGGCCCTATCCCCCTTGAGCGCACGCGGGACACAGGGCTGACGCACAGGATCGGGACCGTCTCGATGGCGCGCGACGGCCCCGACAGTGCGACGTCCAGCTTCTTCATTGTGGTAGACGACGCTCCGGCGCTGGATTTCGGGGGTGCCCGCAACCCGGATGGCCAGGGCTTCGCGGCCTTTGGATTTGTCACCGGCGGGATGGCGGTCGTGCGCGCCATCCAGGCACTGCCCGCCACGAACGAGGTCATCGACACGCCGGTCATGATCCTCGACGTCGAACTGGCGACCCCGTTTCCAAACCAGTGCCGTCGGTGACCCCCGGCTGGATTGGCACGGGCAAGGTCCGTGCGCGCGAAACAGGCGACACGGTCGAACTGACCATCGACGGCCTGACCACCCAGGCCAAATACTACAAGCCGCTGGTGTATGAGTTCATGCGCAAGGAGTGGTCCTCGCGCCCCTCCTATGGCGACTACACGGTCGAGATCCTGATGGAGCATGTCGGTGATCCGCCGTGGATGGATCTCGACAACCTGGCCAAGGCCCTGCTGGACGCGATCAAGGGCTATCTGTTCCACGACGACGCCCAGGTCGCCCGCCTTCTGGTCGAACGCCGCGAGGGCGAGCGCGAGCGGATCACCATCCGGGTGTTTCCACGTTCCTGATCCAGGCCGCGTCAGGTCGACAAGGCGGCGCCTTGTGACCGCGGCCCATCAGGGACTGCTGCGCTGAAAGCGCAGTGTCGGCAGCCGCATCTGCATCTCGGCCCCGACGAACATCTGCGGATCCGACGGCGGGGTAGCCCCCAGGGCGGCCTCCTTTCGTGCCACGCAGGCCCGGGCCCCCGCTGCCAGAGCAAGGAAGTCTGTCGCGGTCGGCAGGGTCTCGATCACGCAGCCGTCAAACCACGGGTAGGTCTCATCGGCCCCGCAGCCGAACGAGGTCCGCTCGCGGCTGGCGGCGGTCAGGACCATCCGGTTCGGTGCGGCCAGGGCATTGATGAAGATGCCGGAATAGCAGGCCGAGACGATCACGACCGTCGGCCGGGTCCCGCAGGCTGAACGGACGATATTGGCCATGATGTCCGGAGTCATCCGCGGTGCCTCACCGAACACCATGGCGTCTGGCGCGCCATGCGAAGTGAAATACAGCAGACATCCTGCGGTCCCCCGCGTCGCCGCCGCATTGATCCCGTCCACCACCACCGAGGCCGAGGTGGGCTGTGGCACATCCGGCCTCAAACTGTAGTCGACCATGTTGGCGCGGGGAAAACCGGCAGCGAGAAAGCCCTTCACCAGATCACGGCGGGCATTGTCGAAGGCCTGGATGGGTCGATTGGCCCCGTCGCGCCAGTCTGCCGCGACAATGGCCGAGGTCCAGTTGGCGAAACGGCTGGTCGGGGCGGCCGTCTGGGCCCTGGCAGTCGTCGCGAAGCCGAGCACGATCGCCAGAACAATGATCAGACCCCGACCCATGCGCGCCGTCCCCCGCCTCCAGTCGAGGCCGAGATTATCGAAAGGCGCGGAGAGGGGAAGGGCTTACTTCTTCCGGAATTGGTCCAGGGAAACGACCTTCGGACCGTCGCCATCGCCGACGGGCGGCGGCGTCCGTTCGGGCTCTGACGCGGCGGTCTCGGCGGCGATTTCCTCAACGGTGGCGGGGGCCTCGAACTGCAGCAGGAACTGCACCGACGGATCATAGAAGCGTGTCACGGCGGTATAGGGCATCGTCAGCACCTTGGGCATGCCACCGAACTTCAGCATGACCGAGAATTTCGTCGGCTCGACCTTCAGGTCCCAGTACTGGTGCTGAAGGATAACCGTCATCTCTTCGGGATATTTGGCCAGGATGTCCGGCGGAATGCTGACGCCCGGCGCGCGGGTCCTGAACGTCACATAGAAATGGTGCGCCCCCGGGATGCCGTCGGGCATGGCAGCCCGTTCCAGTGCCGAGCGGATGACGCCGCGCAGGGCGTCCTGCGCCAGCTGCTCATACTGCATCTCGTCGACGGGGGGCGTCTCTTCGGCCATGGGTCGCCTCGGCTGTTCGTGCAGACTGATAGCGGTGCGCGAAGGCCGGCGAAAGGTGGCAATAGGCTGAAAGTGGAGGGCTTCTGTTGGCAGGCGCCCTCCGGGCCCCGCCCCGGGAACTGATCCCCGAGGACTTAAGTGTTCGAAATCAACCGAACCGCATTACGCGGCGAGGCGGACTTCTCCAGCGAAGTTATCGTTCGCAGTTAGAAAATGGCCCGATACGGTGGGCCAGGACGGGCGCCGCCGGGAATCGCACCCGGGTCCGGTCCGCTTATTACAAGCGCGTTTATCGCCATATCCGGAGCAAGCCCCGGCACCGCCAATATAGGGCTTCTGGCCCGAGCTTCCAAGGTCTGAAGTGGGCGCGGTGCCGGGGTCAGTCCCCGTCGGCCTCGCGCAGTGCCCGGCGCGATACCTCCAGCGCTTCATGATAGGCATCGCCGTCCCCGAAATCCCCGAACCCTCCGTAGCGGCCATGGGCCCCCATCAGGCGCCGGGTGTGTTTGATCGGGCACCAGTACTGTTCGGTGCGCGCGCCGACCTCGCGGACATAGGCGATGACCCCGTTCACATAGGAACAGTAGGCGCAGTTCAGTTTCTCGAGGGCGTTCAGATAGGGCAGGCCGGTCCGGTCGAAGATCATGTAGCGGCCCCTCGGGACCTGCGGGATGCCGTAAATGCGAAAACAGATCGCCTGGTAAAGCGACACCCACAGATCGGCCAGGGCGAACGGCAGGATCAGCGAATAGATGACCGGGGCGCTCAGTGCATACAGGACCGGTGCACCAAAGATGTATTTCATCAGGTGGGTGCGGCGTTCCTCGAGCCGGCGCAGCGCCTCCTCCTCGAACCGGGCCCGGCCATGCTCCAGCCCGAACCGGAAGCCTGACCGCTGGCGCGAGATCTCGGCCGCCAGATCATGCTCCAGCGCATGGATCTGCTCCATGAGGGCATTGATGCGGTTCGTCATGCGCGCTCCCGACTTTCCGCGCGCGCAACGGATATCGGCCCGGGCGACGTCGCGTTGGCGGATGCGAGCCCCGCACCCCGTCCCTGCATAGCATTCGCTCCGGCCGGCGTCCCGGGCCGCTGGAGCCCCCTCAGACCCGGGCCCATCCCGGCGTCTGGTTCCTGAACCAGGTCAACTGCCGCTTGGCGTAGTTGCGGGTCGCCTGGCGCGTGGCCTCGACAGCCGCCGCCAGGGTCGTCTCCCCCGCGAGATGGGCTGCAAACTCACGCACCCCGACCGCCTTCATGGCCGGCAGGGCAGGGTCCAGCCCCCGCGTGACCAGCGTCCGGACCTCGTCCAGCGCCCCGGCCTCGACCATCTGCGCCACCCGCAGATCACAGTTTGCGTACAGGGCCTTGCGGTCCGGCTCGATCACCAGACCGGTCCATGAACCGGGGGGCAGCAGGGGCCTGGTATCAGCAGTCCAGTCACTCAGCGCCCGACCGGTGTGCTGCGCCACCGCCCAGGCCCGGGTCAGCCGCTGGCGGTCCCCGGCCTCGATCCGCGCCTCGGCTGCGGGGTCGACGGCGGCCAGCCTGCGCCGGAATGCCGTCTCGCCCTCGGCGTCGAAGACCTCGCCCGCGGCGTCCCGCACGGCGATCGGCACATCCGGAATATCCGCCAGCCCCGTCGTCAGGGCCGTGAGATACAGGCCGGTCCCGCCGACCAGCAAGGCCGGCCGTTGCGCCGCCGCCAGTTCAGCCAGCACCGGCATCACCGCCCGGCTCCAGCGCCCGACCGACCAGGCGTCCGCGGCATCGGCGACCCCGTACAGCCGGTGCTCCGCCATCGCCTCTTCTGCCGTCGACGGACGGGCGCTCAGCACCCGCAGATCGGCATACAGCTGCTGGCTGTCGGCATTGACGATCGCCGCCCCGGTGCGCGCGGCCGTCTCGAGGGCGCGACGCGACTTGCCCGAGGCTGTCGGGCCGGCCAGCAGGGTGATCAGGGGCTCGGTCAGGATCGGGGCTCGCGGGCGCGACGAAAATCGGGTCGCCCGGACAGCCGGGCGCGGATTTTCGTCCAGACAGGACGGTGCGTTCGGCGATAGAACGCGCAACCCGACCCGGCAACCCGTCAGGATGATGCCCTTGCCCGACCGCACCTCCGTCCTCGCCGCCCTCGATGCCGTGATCGACCCCGTGAGCGGGCAGGGGCTGGTCGCGGCCGGCCTAGTCCAGGGGCTGGTCGTGGCTCCCGCGCCCGAGGGATTCCGGGCCGGCTTTGTCATGGAGGTCACCGCCGGCGCCACTGCCCTCTATGCGCCCGTCCGTGACGCCGCCGAGGCCGCGCTCTCAGCCCTGCCGGGTATCGGTCGCGTCTCCGTAATCCTGACCGCCGAGACGGCGCCCGCCACCAGGCCGGTCCGCCACGCCTCCCTCTCGCCCCAGGCCGTCGACCAGGGCCGCCCGAAAGCCCCTGTTGCCACTGACCGGCCCGCCCACGTTCGCCGCGTCCTGGCCGTGGCCAGCGGCAAGGGCGGGGTGGGCAAGTCCACAGTCGCGGTAAACCTCGCGGCCGCCCTCGCGGCCCGCGGCCTTTCGGTTGGTCTGCTGGACGCCGATGTCTATGGCCCGTCCCTGCCCACCATGCTCGGCATGTCCGGCAAGCCCGAGTATCGCGACAGCATGATGGAGCCGCACCGCGTCCACGGGCTCAGGGCCATGTCCGTCGGCCTGCTGACCCAGACGTCCGACGCCATGATCTGGCGCGGCCCCATGGCGTCGCAGGCCCTGACCCAGATGCTGACCCAGACCCGCTGGGGGACGGAGGACGCGCCGCTCGACGTCCTCGTTGTCGACCTGCCGCCCGGGACCGGCGACGTCCAGCTGACCCTGGTGCAGAAGACCCCGCTGGACGGGGTCGTCATCGTCTCCACCCCGCAGGAGGTGGCGCTCGCCGACGCCCGCCGCGCCCATACCCTGTTCCAGAAGGTAGGAACCCCGACCCTGGGCCTGATCGAGAACATGTCCGGACCGGTTTTCGGCCGCGGTGGGGCGGAGGCAGAGGCCGGGCGGCTCGGCATCGCCTTTCTCGGTGACCTGCCGCTGGACGCGGTCCTGCGCGAAGGCGGTGACGCCGGCGTCCCGGTCGTGGTCAGCGACCCGGACAGCGAGGTCGCGGCCCGGTTCGGCCGGTTCGCCGGGCAACTGACGGCCGCGCTCTTTGCCTGATCCGGCCATCTGAAGGGCCGGATCAGGGCCCAACGGGTGGAGAGGCGGAGTTTTCCCGATCTTAACGGGTGCGAGCTAGTACCGGTCTTCGAGAGGGTCATGTCAGAACACTCCGGAAAAACACGCGCGCGCCTTCGACGCATCCTGTCCGCCGGTGTCATTGCCGTGGCGGCTGTGTTGCTCGCCATTGGAGGCCTGCTGACCTATTCCGTCCTGGCCATTGACCGGGTGCAGGTCGAGTCCGAGACCAAGCTGGTCGAACGCAAAATTTCCCGCGCGTTGGGCCGCCTCCGGGAGAACATGATCGCCGCGACGGTCTGGAACGAGGCCTACACCCAGACCCTCGCCCGTGACCAGGACTGGATGCAGATCAACTACGGCGACTTTTTCGCTGACTATACGGCACACGATGCGTCCGTGGCCTACGCGCCGGATGGAACGCCGATTTACGCGTCCCGGGACAGTGAGCCGGTCGAAATCGAAAGCGAGCGTGCCTTCATCAGCGCGCTCGCTCCCCTGGTAAGTCAGGTCAAGGAAGAGGCGCGGCTCAAGCGGGCGGCGCAGACTACCGTGCTGGTCGGACTTGATGCCGTCGTTACGCGCGAGGCGATGATCGATGTGGGGGACGTGCCCTATCTTGTTTCCGTTTCGACCGTCGTTGCGGAGGACATAGACACTGCGACCAGTAGCCCCGACCCGATCGTCGCATCGGGGATGGCAGTCTCCGGATTCGTGCCGGGTCTGACGGAAGACCTCGGCCTGGCCGCGCCGGTGCTCCTGGCCCAAGCCCCCCGTGCCGGTCCCTCCGTCCGCCTGACGGATGCCGCCGGCCATGTTTTGGGTCACATCGGTTGGCGCCCCGCGACACCCGGAGCCAGCCGCTTGATGGGTGCGATCCCGGTGCTTCTGGCCTTGCTGGGTTTGATGGTGATCGCGCTCTTTATCGGTGTCAGGCGCATCTACGGACTGGTCAATCAGCTCGCGGAAAACGAGGAGGCCCTGGACCTCAGCCTGGCCCAGGCTGAAGCCTCCAACACCGCCAAGTCGCAGTTCCTCGCCAACATGAGCCATGAGCTTCGTACGCCCCTGAACGGCATAATTGCCCTCACCGAGCTGCTCGAACGACGCCAGAGCGACCCCACTTCAAGCCATATGGCCAGGACCATTGTCGCCTCGGGTCGAACCCTGGAACATGTCGTCAATGATATCCTTGATGTCGCCAAGATCGAAGCCGGCCAGCTCAAGTTCGAGCTTGCGCCCTTCAACCTCGTGGAGGTTCTGAGCGACACCGTCGATCTTCACCGTGCCACTGCCGAGGCAAAAGGCATCTGCCTTGAACTCCTGATTCCGCCGTCGGCCGCGGGTGTTTACGAAGGTGATCGCACCCGCGTCGCCCAGGTGGTGTCAAACCTGGTCAGCAACGCCGTAAAGTTCACCCAGAGCGGTTCAGTCCGGGTGACGGTGCGCCGCAGGAGCCGGGGCGTGAGCATCTATGTGGCTGACACGGGGATCGGATTCGACCGGTCCACCGCCGATCGCCTCTTCCAGCGCTTTGAACAGGCCGATGTCTCCACCAACCGGAAATACGGCGGCACAGGCCTCGGCCTCTCCATCTGCCGTTCCCTGGCGGAACTCATGGGCGGCCGCATCGGTGGCCGATCAAGGGCAGGCGCGGGATCAGTCTTCGCCGTCCAGCTTCCGCTTCAACGCCTTTTCGAAACAGCCTCCGACCCCGTCTGTGCCGAAGATGACGGACAGGTGTCAGCCGCGGCGGATGCGTCCGTTGCGCCGCTCCGCATTCTCTTTGCCGACGACCACCCGGTTAACCGCCAGGTCGTGGCGCTGATCCTTGAACCTTTCGGGATCGAGCTGACCGCTGTCGAGGACGGGGCTCTCGCCCTCGAGGCCTATACCAAACGGACGTTCGATCTCGTTCTGATGGATGTCCAGATGCCGGTCATGGATGGGCTTGCAGCGACCCGGGCCATTCGGGAGATCGAACGTTCGACCGGTCGCGCGCGCACTCCGATCATCTCACTGACCGCGAATGCGATGGCCAGCGACGTTCGACGCAGTCTCGATGCTGGCTCCGACAGCCACGTCGCCAAACCTGTCCGGCCGGACCAGCTGATTGAAGCCGTCAACAGGGCCCTCGCCACAGAGCCCGCCAGTTCCATGAAGGACGTAGCATGAGCGCTCGAATTGTCCCGCTCGCCGCCCTGGCGGCCGTACTCCTCACGGCCACGCTTTGTCCGGATCGAGCGGCCGCCCAGGTCAACCCATGGAAGGTGGAGGGAACTGCGGGCGTTGCGTCAGACTATCGCTTCCGCGGCTCTTCCCTCTCCGGTGGCGATCCTGCCGTTCAAGGCGGGCTTACCCTGACCCATGCGTCAGGCCTGTATGGCGATGTCTTCGTGTCTTCGATCGAGGAGTATGGCCTTGGTGCGGACGGAGACGGGGCCAATGTCGAAATCACCCTGACCGGCGGCTGGGCGGGATCGATCAGCGGATTTGACCTCGATGTCGGTATCTCGGCCTTCCAGTATCCGGATGGATCGGACGTCAACTATGTCGAGATTCCAGCCCAGGTCGGGCGCTCCATCGGCTCCTGGACATGGACTGTGGGTGCCGCCTACGCCGCTGAGCAGTCGGCCCTCGGCGATGAGGACAATCGCTATGTCTGGGGGGGGCTGGACTTCGCGCCCGACACCTGGCCCGTCAGCCTGAACGCCACAATCGGCTACGAGGATGGCGCCTATGCTCCGACCGGCAAGACCGACTGGCTTGTCGGCGCGAGCGTGCCGGTGGGGTCGGTGATGATCGGCCTGGCATGGGTCGACAGCGATGTCGAAGAGGGCGCGGTCGTCGCGAGCCTGTTCGCGTCCTTCTAGTCCTGCAGGTGTCCGGGCCCGGGCTGCTCCCGAGGATGGCGCTGACAATTTTTTACGATCAGGGTTTTCAAACGCAACCCTGATCGCCACCTTGTCGGTTCCAGTCAACTGAGAACCGCCCATGTCCGTCGACACCCTGTTCCGCCCGTTCCAGGTCAAGTCCCTGAAGATGCCCAACCGCATCGTCATGGCCCCGATGACCCGCTCCTTCTCGCCGGGCGGCATACCGACCGAGGATGTGGTGGGCTACTATCGCCGTCGGGCCGAGGGGCAGGTGGGTCTGATCATCACCGAGGGCACGGTCGTCGAACGCCCCGCCGCCCGCAACGACCCCAAGGTGCCCGTCTTCCACGGCCAGGCCCTGCCGGAATGGAAGAAGGTGGTCGAGGAAGTCCACGCCGCCGGTGGCCTGATTGCGCCCCAGCTCTGGCATGTCGGGGCGGCACGGGGGCAGGGGGCCGACTGGGAACCCCTGGGCAAGGTCGACAGCCCCTCGGGCCTGACCAGCCCGGGCAAGCAGAAATATGAGCCGATGACCGAAGAGGACATCGCCGACACCATCGCCGCCTTCGGCGCCTCCGCCCGGGCCTCGCGTGAACTGGGCTTTGACGCCGCCGAAATCCATTCGGCCCACGGCTATCTGATCGACCAATTCTACTGGAGCGGCCTCAACGCCCGTGGCGACCGCTGGGGTGGCCCCTCGATCGCCGAGCGCGCCCGTTTCGGGGTCGAGGTGGTCAAGGCCGTACGCGAAGGCCTCGGGCCGGACATTCCGCTGATCATCCGGCTTTCGCAGTGGAAGCAGCAGGATTTCGAGGCGAAGATCGCCCTGAACCCCGACGAAATGGCCGAATGGCTGCTGCCGCTCTCGGATGCCGGCGTCGATGTCTTCCACTGTTCCCAGCGTCGCTTCTGGGAGCCGGAGTTCGAAGGCTCGGACCTGAATTTCGCCGGCTGGGCCAAGGTCATCACCGGCAAGCCGACCATCAGCGTCGGCTCGGTCGGGCTGGATGGTGAGTTCATCGCCGCTTTTGGCGGGGCCGGATCCCGCCCGGCCTCACTGGACGGCCTGATCCAGCGGATGGAGCGCGAGGAGTTCGACCTGATCGCGGTCGGCCGCGCCCTGCTGGCCGATCCCAACTGGGTGGTGAAGGTCCGTGACGGCCGTCAGGACGAGCTGAAGGATTTCGAACGGTCGGCGATGGCGACGCTCAGCTGAGGGATTGGGGACTAGGGATTAGGGATTAGGAATCGGGGACTTTGGATCGGGGCCGGGGGGAGCCCTAATCCCTAATCCCTCATCCCTGATCCCTACGCTTCCTCCACCACCACCGCCGTCCCATAGGCCAGCACCTCGGTGACGCCTTCCATGATCTCATTGGCCTCATAGCGCATGGCGATCACGGCATTGGCGCCCATGGCCTGCGCATGGTCGACCATTTCCTGCAGCGCTTCCGCGCGCGAGGTCTCTGCCAGTCTGACATAGGTCTCGACCCGGCCGCCCAGCATCGACTGCAGCCCGCCGACCATGTCGCTGATGGCGTTCCGCGACCGCACGGTGATGCCCCGCACCAGTCCGAGCGTCCTTACCACCCGATAGCCGGGCAGGTCGTTGGTGGTCACGATCAGCATGGTCATTTTCTCTCGAGAACGCGGGAGACGAACCCATGGTCGTCCTTCTCACCCGCCGGATGGGCCTCGGACGATAGCTCGATCCAGCCGGTTTCGTCGAAGGGAGGAAACATCACATCCCCGTCAGGCTCGGCCTCGACCTCGGTGAGATAAAGCCGCTTCGCCCGCGGCAGGGCCTTTTCGAACAGGGCCACGCCGCCGATGACGCAGATCTCATCAATCCCGTCCTCCTCGGCCGTCTCGCGCGCAATCTCGACCGCCTCGTCCAGGGTGGTGCAGACCACGGCTCCGCGCGCCGTGAACGATTCATCGCGCGACAGGACCAGGTTCAGCCGGCCGGGCAGGGGCTTCAGCGGCAGGCTCTCCCAGGTCTTGCGGCCCATGATGCAGGGCTTGCCGAGGGTGATGGCCTTGAACCGTTGCAGATCACTGCGCAGACGCCACGGCAGGTCTCCGTCCCGTCCGATCACGCCGTTGCGGGCGCGGGCGACGACGAGAACGAGTTGGGGCAGGGCCAAGCGGACCTCGGGAAAAACAGGCGACGGCCCACTCGGCCGCCGCCCGTTCTTACAGGGTCAGGCGTCGGGTTCCAGCACCTTGAAGCGGAACAGCAGAGCCCCGAGCAGCGCGCCCAGGGCGGGTGCCGCAAAGAACAGCCAGACCTGGGCCAGGGCCTCGCCGCCCTGCAGAACCGCGGGGCCGAAGCTGCGGGCCGGATTGACCGACACGCCCGTCACCCGGATGCCGACAATGTGGATCACCGCAAGGGTCAGGCCGATCGCAAGTCCCGCGAAGGCACCATGCCCCTTGGCACCGGTCACTCCCAGAATGACGATGACGAAGATGGCCGTGGCCACCACCTCGAAAATCAGGGCTGCCTGCAGGTCGAAGCCGCCCGGTGAGCCACTCCCGAAACCATTGGCCCCAAGGTTCGTATAACCTTCCGCGGCGATCTGGCCGAGGATGGCCGCGCCGGCGACGGCACCGAGGATCTGTGCGACCCAGTAGAGGCCCATGTCCTTGAGCGACATCCGCCCGGCCACGAAGGCCGCCAGGCTGACGGCCGGATTGACGTGGCAGCCCGAGACCGGCCCGATGCCATAGGCCATGGCCACGATGGCGAGACCGAAGGCCAGCGAGACGGCCAGCTGGTCGAACGGTGCCGGTCCCAGCACCGCTGCGCCGCACCCGAACAGAACCAGCACCATTGTGCCGATGAATTCGGCCGAAAACTTCTTCACCATGGCAACCTCCCCGTGGCTACGGCCCCACCTTGCGCAGGGTCGGGCCGGAGGTTGGGCCGAGTCTTGGGGTGACGCTAGGCTGGCGGAACGGCGGTCCCGGGCTCCAGCCAGTGCAGCCATTTCCGCTGCATCGCCGCCTCGATATCGATGCCTGCGCGGTCGCAATAGATCAGCAGCATGCCCAGCACATCGGCCGCCTCATCGCCGAGCTTGCCGGCGTCCGCCGCGCCCCGCGCCCGACCGCTCATGCGCAGATGTTCGGCCGTTAGCTCGCCCAGCTCCTCCTGCACCTTCAGCAGGGCCCAGTCGCCGGAACGGTCGATGCCGTGCTCGCGCGCATAGATGTCGGAGATGCGCAGGACGTCGGCCTGCAGGGCCTTGAGGTCGAGGGTCATCACACCGCGACCGGTGCCTTGATATGCGGCCAGGGCTCATAGCCCTCGAGCACGAAATCCTGGAGCGTATAGGCGAACAGGTCGTCGCGCGGCGTGATGGTCATCGTCGGGGCGGGCAGGGGGGCGCGGGCCAGCTGGGTCTCGGCCTGTTCGATGTGGTTCAGATAAAGGTGGGCGTCGCCGAACGTATGGATGAACTCGCCCGGCTTCAGCCCGCATACCTGGGCCACCATCATCGTCAGCAGGGCATAGGAGGCGATGTTGAACGGCACGCCCAGGAAGACATCCGCCGACCGCTGGTACAGCTGACAGCTCAGCTTGCCGTCGGCGACGAAGAACTGGAACAGGCAGTGGCAGGGCGGCAGGGCCATGTCGTCGACATCGGCCGGGTTCCAGGCGCTCACGATATGGCGGCGGCTGTTGGGATTGGTCTTCAGTCCCTCGACCAGTCTGGTGATCTGGTCGATCACTCGACCGTCCGGCGCGGCCCACGACCGCCACTGCTTGCCATAGACCGGCCCCAGCTCGCCCTCGGCATCGGCCCATTCGTTCCAGATCGAAACGCCGTTGTCCTTCAGCCAGCCGATATTGGTCTCGCCGCGCAGGAACCACAGCAGTTCGACGATGATCGACCGCAGGTGCAGCTTCTTGGTCGTCAGGACGGGAAAGCCCCTGGCCAGATCGAACCGCATCTGTCGCCCGAACACACCCAGGGTCCCGGTCCCTGTCCGATCGTCACGCCGGCTGCCGTTGTCGAGGATGTCACGCAGCAGGTTGAGGTACTGCCACTCCGGATGATCGGCGGCGGCGGCTCCCGTGCGGGCGTGGAGATCGGACAGGGCGGCGACGGCGTTCATGAGATCGACTGTGCCGGTGATTCGCTCCGGTTGGCAGGCCGCTGATTCGGTTGCTCACAGAAACGTGGTCCGGACCGTCTCCTACTCATCGCTTGGCGACGGTGAGGGGACAAGACTCCTACCCCCTGAACCCGTCCTTATCCAGAAACGCCTGCTCCTCCGGCGTTGTCTCCCGGCCCAGGGCCCGGTTCCGATGCGGGAAGCGGCCAAAGCGGGCGATGACGCCGTGATGATGCTCGGCCCAGCGGTCTTCGGGCTTGCGCTCCATCCGGGTCTGGAACAGCTCGACCTGCCGGGCCTGATCGGCGAGGTCCTCCGAGTGCTGGAACGGCAGGTAGAAGAAGCGGCGGATATCGCCCTCGACCTGCAGGTCGTGCCCGGCCGCCAATGCGCGCCGCGCGAACAACAGCGCCAGCGGATCCGTCGCAAAGGCATGGCCGGTGCCCCGGAACACATTGCGTGGAAACTGGTCCAGCAGGATCAGCAGGGCCAGCGACCCGTCCGGCGTCTCCGCCCAGGAGTCCAGCTCGCGCCGCGCCGCGGCGAAATGCGCATCCCCGAATCCGCAGCGGAACCGGGAGTCGAAGGCGTCATCCTTGGCGAACCATTTGCCGGGGCCCGCCTCTTTCCAGAAGGCGACGACGTCGGAAGGCGCTATGTCTGTGCTCATGACCGAACACCTAAGCACTCCGCTGCCCGTATTCCATGACCGGGACTGCGACCTCACCATCATCCGCGGCAAACGCGTCGCCGTCATCGGCTACGGCAGCCAGGGCCGGACCCATGCGCTGAACCTGCGCGACTCCGGCGTTGCGGACATCGTGGTCGGCCTCAAGGCCGGCTCGGCGACCCGCGCGAAGGCCGAGGCCGACGGTTTCCCTGTCCTGACCGCCGGCGAGGCCGCCGCCTCGGCCGATGTCGTCGCCATCATGGTCTCCGACGAGGCTCATCGTGACCTCTGGCGCGACGAACTGGCCCCGGCGATGAAACCCGGTGCGGCCCTCGTCTTCGCCCATGGTCTGTCGGTCCGCTTCGGCCTGGTCGAGCCGCGCCCGGACGTCGACGTCATCCTCGCCTCGCCCAAGGGCATCGGCCCGCGCATCCGCGATCTCTATGAGGAAGGGCAGGGGGTCTTCTGCCTCTTCGGGGTTCACCAGGACGCCTCAGGCCGGGCCCACGCCCTAGGCCTGTCCTATGCGGCGGCCCTCGGCTGCGGCCGCAAGGGTATTCTCGAGACCACCTTCGCCGCCGAATGCGAGAGCGATCTGTTCGGCGAACAGGTGGTGTTGTGCGGCGGTGTGGCCGAACTGGTCGATGCCGCCTTCATGAAACTGGTCAAGGCCGGCTACCCGCCCGAGGTGGCCTGGTTTGAATGCTTCTATGAGGTCAAGCTGGTCACCGACCTGATGTATGAGCGCGGCGTCGCCGGGGCCTTCACCCGTATCTCCAACACCGCCGAATACGGGGCCTATCTGACCGGCCCGCGGATCATCGGCGAGCCGTCGCGGGCCGCCATGGATACGGTGCTGGAGGAGGTCCGTTCCGGCGACTTCGTGCGCAAGCTGATGGCCGACTATGACGCCGGCTCGCCGGACCTCCTGGCCCGGCGCAAGGCCCTCGCCGGGCGCACGATCGAGGCCGTGGGCGCGCATCTGAACGCGGTCGCGACGAAGGCGGGGGATTGAGGGGGGAAGCCTCGGGGCCCCGAAGGGCTGTCTCTTCTTTCCGGGGAAAGATGGTCGGAGTGAGAGGATTCGAACCTCCGACCCCTGCGTCCCGAACGCAGTGCTCTACCAGGCTGAGCCACACTCCGACATGAGGAGGCGGCTTATAGCCACGGGCTTTAACGCCCGCAAGCGGCGTTTTGCGGTGCGGGGAAATAGTCTCGAAACCGGTTCTTGCATCACCCGCGGCCTTCGCGTATCTCGACCGCCTTCCGGCGCTTTGGCCCCGGATGCGCCGGACCTGCTGGGGAATGGTGTAATGGTAACACTCCGGTTTTTGGTACCGTCATTCTAGGTTCGAGTCCTAGTTCCCCAGCCATCCGCCCCGTCGACGGCGTCAGCCTTTCCAGCGCAGTTCCAGCCGGCGGCGGCCCGACGTCAGGGTAGCGGTCCGCATGGGACGATACCGGACGGGGTCAGGCGGGGGGAACGCTCCGGTCAGGCAAGGCCGCCGCCGAGATCAAGTCCCGGAGACGTCGGTAGCCCGCCGTCGGGGTCCAGATCCAGCTGCATCAGGGTCACATCGAGCCAGCGCCCGAATTTCCAGCCGACCTGACGATAGACGCCCGCGTCCTGGAACCCCAGCGCCCGGTGCAGGGCGATCGAGGCCCCGCTGGTGTCGCTGTCGCTGATCGCGCCGATCAGATGCCGCAGGCCTCTTTCGCGGGTCCGTGTGACCAGGGCTTCCAGCAGGGCCCGCCCGACGCCGCGCCGTCGCGCCTGCTCATCCACATAGATCGAAACCTCGACACCGTAGCGATAGGCCGGACGGGGCCGGAAGGGCGAGGCATAGGCATAGCCGGCGAAGCGGCCGTCGATGGCAGCGACCAGCCAGGGCAGATCATGGCTTCGCACCGCCGCGAGCCGTCGTGTGATCTCCGCCAGATCGGGCGCTTCCGTCTCGAAGGTCGCGGTGCCGCCCACGACCTCCCGGGCGTAGAGGGCGGTTATCGCCGGCAGGTCGCGGTCGACGGCGTCGCGAAGGACGAGGGTCACTGGAGCAGCGAGGGGCTGGACAGGGCGTCAGCAGCTGTCAGTGGCATCGTCGAAGAACCTTGATAGTCTGAGCCGGTTACCGGGGGAGAGGAGAGTATGAAAACACGTCTTTTCGTTGCTGCGATAGCCGCTGCGCTGGTCGCAGGCCTGCCGGGCGTAGCCGCCGCCCAGAGCAAGCCGGGCATGGTGGCCCCCGGGGGCAAGCCCGGCATGGCCCCGTCCGCACCGATGCCATCGTCCACGGTCGATGTGCGGGTGTGTAATCGCAGTGGCCGCAACGGCACTGTGGCGATTTCCTATGTCGAGGTCGGAACCGGGCAGTTCGTCACTCGCGGCTGGTACGAAGTCGAGGACGGGGCCTGTCGGGAGCTGGTTTCAACCGACAATGCCAATTTCTACATGTACGGCGATACGCTCGACGGCTCGGGTCGGGTCTGGTCCGGCGATCATTCCCTGTGTGTCCAGTACCCCGGGCCCTACACCCTCTGGTACGACGGGAGCGACACCTGTCCCACGGGCTACGAGACCCGCAATTTCGTCCAGCTGCGATCCGACTCTTTCGGGTCCTACACTTGGAACCTCGACCCCTAGATCCGGGCTGGGGCAGGGGAGCGGGTCAGACCCGCTCCCAGCCCTTGTCGATGGCCCAGATCGCGAAGGCATAGTCGTGGGCGACTTCCTTCAGATAGTCGAAACGCCCTGATGACCCCCCGTGGCCCGCTTCCATGTTGATCTTCAGCAGGATCGGCTTGCCGGAGGTCGTCGCCGGCCGCAGCTTTGCCACCCATTTCTCGGGCTCCCAGTAGGTCACCCTCGGGTCGGACAGCCCCCCCGTCGCCAGCACAGCCGGATAGGCCATGGGCCCGACCTGATCATAGGGGCTGTAGCTCATCATATAGTCATAGGCCTCGGGATCCTCGATCGGATTGCCCCACTCGGGCCATTCCGGCGGCGTCAGCGGCAGGCTGGTGTCGCTCATGGTGTTGATCACATCCACGAACGGCACCATGGCCATGACGCCCGCCCACAGGTCGGGCCGCATATTGTTGACCGCCCCCATCAGCAGGCCGCCGGCGGAACCGCCCTGGGCCACGATATGGCCGGCCTTGCCGTGGCCGCTGGCGATCAGATGTTCGGCGGCGGCGATGAAGTCGGTGAAGGTGTTCTTCTTGGTGAAGCGCCGGGCGTTGAGGAACCAGCCCCAGCCCTTGTCCGAGCCGCCCCGGATGTGGGCGATGGCATAGATCCAGCCGCGGTCGACCAGCGACAGCCGGTTGGTCGAGAAGCTGGCGGCCATGGGGATGCCGTAGGAGCCATAGCCATAGAGCAGCAGCGGGGCCGAGCCGTCGACGGGCGTCGACTTGCGCCGCAAGACCGTCACCGGCACCAGCTCGCCGTCGGGGGCAGGGGCGTTCAGCCGCTCGACGACATAGTCGGCCGCGTTGTGGCCGGACGGCACCTCCTGCACCTTGCGCAGGGTCCGCTCGCGGGTGGCAAGGTCGTAGTCATAGGTCGAGGTCGGCGTGGACGGCGAGTTGTAGCCGTAGCGCATGATCGTGGTGTTGAACTCCGACGCCCCGGCCAGCGACAGGGAGTAGGCGGGCTCGTCCACCGCAATCTCGTGCTCGGCTCCGGACCGGTTGCGGATGACGATCTTCGTATTGGCGTCGGCGCGTTCCTGACGGGCGATATAGTCCTTCACCAGGGCCACGCCCTCGATGTAGCGACCCGGCGTATGGGGAACCAGATCGGTCCAGTGGGCCTTGCCCGGGGTCGCCGTCGGGGCCTCGACGATCTTGAAGTCGATCGAGTCATCGGCATTGGTCCGGATCACCCAACGGTCGCCCCAGTGGTCGGCGTCATAAAGCCGTCCGGTGTGGCGCGGCTCCAGAACGACCGGCGTGGCGGTCGGGTTCGCAGCCGGGATGACCCGGGCCTCTGACGTCTCCTGGTTGGCGATGGAGATCACGATAAAGCCGTCGTCGGCGGTGCGGCCCACGCCCATGAACAGGCCGTCGTCCTCCTCCTGATAGACTAGGGCCGTCTCGCCGCCGCGCGCGGGACGGCGGAAGATCCGGTCCGGCCGGCCATTGTTGTCGCGGTTGGTCCAGAACAGCCACTGGCTGTCTGCCGAGAAGGCAAAGCCGCCATAGGCCGAGCCGATCGGGTCGGGCAGGACTTCGCCGGTCGCCAGGTCCTTGACGAAGATCTGGTGCACCTCGGACCCTTGCGCGTCCTCGGAGTAGGCGAACAGGGTGTGGTCGGGGCTGTGGCTGGCTGACGATACCTCGGAATAGGCCTTGCCCTCGGCCAGGACATTGGCATCGAGGAGCAGCTGAGCCTCGCCGGTGCCGCCCCGGGCCTTGCGCATGTAACGGGGGTGCTGATCCCCGGTCCGGTACTCGACGTAATACTCCCAGGGACCATCAGGCGAGGGGACCGAGCTGTCCGCCTCCTTGATCCGCCCCTTCATCTCCTCGAACATCGCGGCCTGCAGGGGCAGGGTCGAGACCATCATCGCCTCGCGATAGGCGTTCTCGGCGTCCAGATGTTCCTTGACCTCGGCCTTGATCAGCGTCGGGTCGCGCAGCACGGCCTGCCAGTTGTCGTCCTTCATCCACTGATAGTCGTCGGTCCGGACGCGCCCCAGCTGCTCGATGCGGACGGGAATCTTCTTCGCGACGGGCGGGACGGGCGTTCCTTGGGACATTGAGGCTCCGGTTGGGCGGGCTTGGGCGGGAAGGGCGGTCACCGCGAACGCGGCGGCGGATGTGGCGAGAAGGTCGCGGCGGTTCATGACGAAGTCCCTGAATTGGTGACGGACCTTGTGCGCGCGCGTCGCCCGCCGTCAAATGAACAAACGCCAATGAACGGGCAGGGACGATGTTCGATCTTCAAACGCCGCCTCAACCCGCCTGGGAGCAGGTGCAGGTCCAGGAGCCGCCGATCGCGGAGCTCGCCGCGCCGGCCTGGGACCTGACCGTGGGCCTGATCAGCGCCACCGTCCAGATCGACCAGAACAACGGCGACGGTACCCGCCGGGTCGGCACGGCCTTCCTGATCAACGCACCCCGCCCCGACGGCAGCCCGCGGACGGTGCTGGTGACGGCCCACCACGTTCTCGAGGGTATGAGCCTTCGTGATGCCCGGGTCGGCTGGCGCAGCGAGATGCCCGGCGGCGGCTGGCGGTTCGCGCCGGATCCGCTGCGTATCCGCAGCGACATGGGTGATCCGTTCTGGACCAAACATCCGGAACGCGACATCGCAGTGATGGAGATTTCGGCACCGCCGGTGTTTGCGCGCGCCGCAATCCCTCTGGCCTGGCTGGCCAGCGGTGAGGACCTTGATGGCTGGCAGGTGGGGCCGGGCGATGAACTGCTTACCCTCGGCTTTCCCCGCGGCTATTCCTCGAACACGGCGGGATTTCCCATTCTGCGGACCGGGCGGATCGCTTCGTGGCCGTTGACACCGGTTCGCAATTTCCCGACCTTCCTGCTTGATTTCCCGGTCTTTCCGGGAAACTCTGGCGGCCCGGTATTCTGGACACCGGCGGCGCGAAAACTGCCGGGAACGGTTCAGCCGGATCATCCATTCATCGCGGGGGTCCTGACCTCAGAGGTTCGCCCGTCGGATGAACCGCTCGGGATCGGTGTCGTGGCTCACGCCGTCTATGTCCGTGAAGCGATTGCCTTGCTGGATGCCGCACCGACCGTAGGGCAGGCCCCATAAGCGGATGCTGTTCGGCCACATCCAGAATGCGCATAAGAGATATTATGCGAAATCATGGATGCCGGTGCGCCCTCAGGCCTTTGGAGCCCGATCCTGCAGCCGTGCAGCCAGGCTCGATGTGTCCCAGCGCGCCCCGCCCATGGACTGCACCTCGGAATAGAACTGATCCACCAGCGCCGTCATCGACAGGTGCGCGCCATTGGCCCGGGCCTCATCCAGCACCAGCCCCAGATCCTTGCGCATCCAGTCGACGGCGAAGCCGAAGTCAAACCGGCGTTCGGCCATGGTCTTCCAGCGATTGTCCATCTGCCATGACTGGGCCGCGCCTTTGGAAATAGCATCATAGGCGGCGTTCGGGTCGAGGCCCGCGACCTCGGCGAAATGCACGGCCTCGGCCAGGCCCTGGACCACGCCCGCGATGGCGATCTGGTTGACCATCTTGGTCAATTGGCCCGAGCCGGACGGGCCCATATGTTTCACGGCCTTCGAATAGGCCATCAGGACCGGCTCAACCCGTGTCAGCGCGCCGGGTTCGCCGCCGGCCATGACGCTGAGCTGGCCATTCTCGGCCCCGGCCTGACCGCCGGACACCGGCGCATCGATGAACGCCCGCCCCTGATCCGAAGCCAGCCCGGCCATCTCCCGCGCCACCCGGGCTGAGGTCGTGGTGTGGTCGACAATCACCGCGCCGACGGCCAGATGCGGCAAGGCCTCCGGCACGACCTGCCGGACGTCGTCGTCATTGCCGACACACAGGATCAGCATTTCGGCACCGTCAGCGGCGTCCGCCACCGTCGCTGCGAACCGGCCGCCGGTCGCTTCAGCCCAGACCTGGGCCTTTTCCGGCGAGCGGTTGAAGCCCGTGACGTCATGTCCCGCCTGAACCAGATGACGCGCCATCGGCCCGCCCATGACACCCAGGCCCGCAAAACCGATCTTCATGTATCCGGGTCCTCGGCAACGCCATAGCGTCCACGGAAATAGGTCAGCCCCGCTCCGCGGCGGGTTTCAAACCCCTTCACGGCACCGACGATGGTCAGGTGATCGCCCATGATGATTCGATCTGATGTGACGCAATCCAGCCGGGTCAGGGCGTTCATCAACCGCGGCGGCTCGGCGCTGGAACTGTCGAACTCGTCCGGCGACAGGCGGCAGATGCCCCAGGCAAAACGGTCCGACATCTCGCGATCCTCGACCGGCAGCATATGGACGGCGAATCGATCGGCCGCGGCGAAGGCGTCGTGGCGTTCCGAACCCCGGTCCAGGCACCAGAGAACAAGCGGTGGCTTCAGGGATACCGAGGTGAAGGAGTTGACCGTGATCCCGAACGGGCCGTCCGGTGTATGGGCTGTCACGACACAGACCCCGGTCGCGAATCCGCCAAGCGCGCGGCGGTAGGCGGCAAGATCGAGGGATGCGGGATCAGGAGTGCTCACTTCTGACGACTAGGCGACCGCCTGCCTCCGGGCAAGGCGCGACGTGGGAAACGCGGCCTTAACCTTGCCCCCCCACCCTGCCCGAAAGTTCTTCGTCAAAGGTTCGCGTCCCCATGTCCCTGAGCGATCGTCCGATCCTCATCAAGAAGATCAAGAAGGTTTCCGGTGGGGGCCACCATGGCGGTGCCTGGAAGGTGGCCTATGCCGACTTCGTGACGGCCATGATGGCCTTCTTCCTGCTGATGTGGCTGATCAACACGACCGATCCCGAGCAGAAGAAGGGCATCGCCGAGTATTTCGCCCCCGCCAGTGTTTCCGCGACCACCTCGGGCTCCGGCGGCATCCTCGGCGGCACCTCGCTCGGCGAGGACGGTTCCAAGAGCGAGGGGTCGCAGTCAGCGATCACCGAGCTCGCCCCGGAGGCACCTTCGGACGCGCCGCAGGAAGTCGGCCAGAATGCAAACCTCGCTGCGGCCAGTGAGGAAGCCCTTCGTGACGAGATCGCCCGCCGCGAGGCTGCAGAGTTCGCCTCGGCGGCCGAATCGCTGCGCCAGGCGATGCAGTCGATGCCGGAACTGGCCGAGCTGTCGAAACAACTGATCATCGACCAGACACCCGAAGGCCTGCGGATCCAGCTTGTCGACCAGGAGGGCCGTTCGATGTTCGATCCGACCTCAGCCCGCCCGAACGCCCGCGCCCAGTTGCTGCTGCGGACCATCTCGCGGGTCATCAACCAGCTGCCCAACCGCATCTCGATTACCGGCCACACCTCGGCCCAGCCCGGTTCGAACCGGGCCACCCTGCCGAATGACTGGCCCCTGTCCTCGGCGCGGGCAAATGCCTCGCGTCTGATCCTCCAGAGTGCCGGTGTCGATGCCGACCGGGTCTATCAGGTTTCGGGCAAGGCCGGTTCGGACCCGCTGTATCCCGACGACCCTACCCTCGCCGGCAACCGTCGGATCGCCATCGTCCTCTTGCGCGAGGCCCCCGTCCTGCCGACGGACACAAGCCTTTGACCGTTGGCCCCGCATGCATGTGTGGGGCGAATGGCCTTGCTCCCCGGCCCGCCGGCGGGTCAGATCAGTCTCATGAAGCGGCCTGCATCACACTGTCGACGAAACTGGATACGGACCTGATCCCGTGACCTTCGTTCCCCAGCGCCAGCTCCGCTTCTATATGACGACCGTGGCCCCCTGCCCCTATCTGCCGGGTCAGACGGAGCGGAAGGTGTTCGCCAATCTGCCGTTCAGCGAAGGCGTCCATGTCAATGACGAACTGACCCAGGCCGGCTTTCGCCGAAGCCAGAACATCGCCTATCGCCCGGCCTGTGAGTCCTGCGATGCCTGCGTCTCGGTCCGCCTGCCGGCACCTGAATTCCGCTTCTCGAAATCCCAGCGCAAAGTGCTGAAACAAAACGCTGATCTGTCCCGCGATCTGGTCGAGGCCGAGGCCACGACGGAACAGTTCGACCTGCTGCGTCGCTACCTGAACGGCCGCCATCCGGGTGGTGGGATGAGCGGCATGGGCTGGCTCGACTATGTCGCGATGGTCGAGGACACGGCGGTCCGTACCCACCTGATCGAATACCGCCTGCCCTCATCCGACGGCGGGCCGGGCGATCTGGTCGGGGTGTGCCTGACCGATCTGCTCGGGGACGGCCTGTCCATGGTCTACAGCTTCTTTGATCCCGCGCTGGAGGCGCGCAGCCTCGGTCGCTTCGCAATCCTCGACCATGTCCGTCAGGCGCAGGTGGTCGGCCTGCCCTATGTCTATCTCGGCTACTGGGTCCAGGGGTCGCGGAAGATGGACTACAAGGCCGGGTTCCAGCCGATGGAACGGCTGACCAGACTGGGCTGGGAGCGGATGGCTCAGCCGGCGACAGGCGTCGACGTCGCATAGGCGCCGGCCGGCCCCGCCGGCTCGCCGGACCAGACCCCGGGATCAATGCCCCCGCCGAATTTCACCAGCGCGTCGATCCGCTTCTGGATCGGCGGATGGGTGGCGAACAGGCCCTCCAGCCCCACGCCGTCGGCCTGGTTGTCGAGGAACAGCTGCTGCACCTCATCGGGGCCCCTGAGCCCGGACCGGCCCTCGACCTTGCGCAGGGCCGAGATCATGGCGTCAGGGTTTTTCGTCAGCTCGACGGCCCCGGCGTCGGCGACGAACTCCCGCGTCCGTGACAGCATCATCCGGATGACAATCGCCAGGGCGAAGCCGACAGCAGCAAAGGCCAGGCCGATCAGGATCAGCGGCATGGCATTCTTGTTGTCCCGCCGTCCGCCGCCGCGTGAGTACAACAGGCCGCGGAACACCAGTTCTGCGATGACGCTGATGATCCCGGCGAAGATCGAGGCGATCACCATGGTCCGCACGTCCCTGTTGATGACGTGGGTCAGCTCGTGGGCCAGAACCGCCTCCAGCTCGTCGCGCGTCAGGGCCGCGACCAGGCCACGGGTGACCGTGATGCTGTACTGGCCTTCATGCAGGCCGGTGGCGAAGGCGTTCAGGCTGTCATTGTCGATGATGCGCAGCGTCGGTGTCCGCAGGCCGCGAGAGATTGCAAGGTTTTCCAGCAGGTTATAGATCTCAGGTTCAGTTTTTCTCTCAACCTTGCGGGCCCCGGTCATCATGTCGATCATGGCCTGGCTGCCGAAATAGGAGATGGCGAACCAGACGCCGGCGACAACCATGGCCAGGGGGATGGTCCCGCCCAGCCAGGAGGCCGCCAGGGCCATGTCATCGCCCAGTCCCCGGCCCGTCCCGGGCAGGAAGCCGAACCCCATCAGGACCAGCTGCAGTCCGTAGATGATGAAGACCATCAGCACGGGGAAGGCAGCCAGCAGCAGCAGGGAACGGGTGTTGTTCGCCCAGATGTGGGTCTGGAGCCCGACGGCGCCCATCAATGCGCCCCCTTAAGCCGTGAAACTGACCTTGGGCGGGGCAGCATTCATGGCGGCACGATCCCCCTCGCCGACATCGAAGAAGGGCTTGTCTGCACCGAAGCCGACCATGCCGGCGAACAGGACGGTCGGGAACTGGCGACGAACGGCGTTGAACTCGCTGACGGCGTTGTTGAAGAAGCGGCGGGCGGCGGCCAGCTTGTTTTCGATGTCCGACAGCTCGCGCTGCAGCTCCAGATAGTTGGTGTTGGCCTTCAGGTCCGGATAGGCCTCGGCGACGGCGAACAGGCGGCCCAGGGCACCGGTCAGCATGTTCTCGGCCTGGACCTTGTCATTGACCGAGGTGGCACCGGCAGCGGCGGCGCGGGCCTGGGTGACGGCGTCCAGGGTGCCGCGCTCATGCGAGGCATATCCCTTCACCGTCTCGACCAGATTGGGGATCAGGTCCTGCCGCTGCTTCAGCTGCACATCGATGTCGGCGAACGACTGGTCCGCGCGTTGATCGAGGGCCACCAGCTTGTTGTAGGCACCGACGACAATGAACAGCACCAGCGCGACGATGACGGCGATGACGATCAGGGTGATGAGCATTTCGGTTTCTCCGGCCTTGGACCCCAGTATCGCGCGCGCCCTGTCACCCTGAAAGTGAAATCGCTGCAACCCCGCCCCCGGCCGGACTGCAGAACCGATTGATGCGCCTCTCCGCCACAGATAGTCTCGGGGTGATCAAAGGAACCACCATGTTCGCACCCCTCCTGGCCCTGGCTGTTGTCTTCGCTGGCATGCAGGATGCGCCACCGCCCCCCGCACCCGCCACCTCGGAACGCTACGAACAGGCCATGAACTGCGCCGGCGTGATGGCCGCGACCTCATCCCTGCATGCGTTCACGGGCAATGCGGCGGCCAAGGCCAGCTCCGACCGCAACGGCCGGGGGTTCATCGCGGCGGCCACGCTTTTCGCCCAGCCGCTCGGTCTGACCGAGGCGCAACTGTCGGAGGCCTTTACCGCCAGCACGAGCCGGGCCCTTGGCAAGATCACCCGGAATACCGACCAGGCCGCGACCGACGCTGCCATTGACCAACTGAATGCAGACCACGACGCCTGCCTGCGGTTGGTCCAGGCCTGGATGGCCGAACCTAGCGGAACTTCCTGAGCCCGCGCGGCCCCTGTCGCCCGGCACCGGCGCGCTTGCCCAGCCAGTCCTTCCAGTCGGGCCAGTTGCGTCGCCGTCCGCCGCCGTCCACCCATTCCGGACCATGGGCCCCGTCGAACACAGTCACATCGGCCAGGCCGCCCTGTTTGTAGCCCTGCAGCTTGACCCCCTTGCCGCGGCCCATCTCGGGCAGATCGGCGAGCGGGAAAATCAGTGCCTTGATATTGTCGCCGATCGCCGCGACGTGGTCGCCGTTCACCCGGATGGCGGCCAGCATCTCGCCGTTCAGCACCTGTTTGCCGCCCCGCTTCTGGGCCAGCAACTCGTCCTCGGGGGCGATGAAGCCATAGCCCGCCTTCGACGCGACCAGCAGTTTCGCACCCGGCTGATGGGCCAGCAGATTGATGATGTCGGCCTTCTCGTCGAGGTCGATCATCAGCCGCAGCGGTTCGCCGTGCCCCCGGCCCGAGGCCAATTTATCGGCACCCACGGTGAAGATGCGCCCGTCGGAGGCCGCGACGAGGATCTTGTCGGTCGTATAGCCGGGCACCAGGAAGGCGAGACTGTCGCCTTCCTTGAATTTGAGCTCGGAGGGATCCTCCACCTTGCCCTTGGCCGCCCGGATCCAGCCGCGTTCAGACAGGATGACGGTGATGGCCTCGCGCGGGATGAAGGCCTCGACCGATACGAAGGCCGAGGCGTCCACCGCCTCGGCGATGGTGGTCCGGCGCGGTGACACCAACGCCTTGCGCACGGCCTCCAGGTCCTTGCCGACCTGTTTCCACTGCTTGGCCGGCGAGGACGACAGCGACTGTAGTGCCGCAAGTTCGTCCGACAGGGTCTTGTATTCATTCTCGATCGTCATTTCCTCGATCCGCGCCAGCTGGCGCAGTCGGGTGTCGAGGATGAAGTCGGCCTGGAGTTCACTCAGCCCGAAACGCGCGATCAGCACCGCCTTGGGCTGTTCCTCCTCGCGGACGATCCGGATGACCTCGTCGAGGTTGAGGAAAACGATCCGCAGGCCTTCCAGCAGGTGCAACCGTTTCTCGACCCGGTCGATGCGCCAGCCGGCCCGGCGGACCAGAACCTCGCGGCGGTGATCGAGGAAGGCCTGCAGACAGGCTTTCAGCCCCATCACCCGCGGCGTGCCGGTGGCGTCCAGCACGTTCATGTTGATCGGGAAGCGGATCTCGAGGTCGGAGAGCTTGAACAGGCTCTCCATCAGCACCTCGGGTTCGACGGTGCGCGACTTCGGTTCGATGACCAGCCGGATGTCCTCGGCCGACTCATCACGCACATCGCCGAGCAGCGGGGCCTTCTTGTGCTCGATGAGGTCGGCGAGGTCAGCGATCAGCTTCGATTTCTGCACCTGGTAGGGCATCTCGGTGACGACGATCCGCCAGACCCCGCGGCCGAGGTCCTCGGTCTCCCATCGTGCACGCAGCCGTACCCCTCCCCGACCCGTCTCATAGGCCTCGAGGATGGAGGCGTGGCCCTCGACGGCGACGCCGCCGGTCGGGAAGTCGGGGCCCGGCACGATTCCCGTCAGTTCTTCAGTCGTCGCATCCGGGCGTTCGAGCAGCAGCTGGCAGGCGTCGATCAGTTCCCCGACATTGTGCGGCGGAATGGAGGTCGCCATGCCCACGGCAATGCCTGAGGAGCCGTTGGCCAGCAGATTGGGGAAGCCGGCCGGCAGGACGATCGGCTCCTCGTCCTGATCGTCATAGGTGGCCTTGAAGTCCACCGAGTCCTGGTCGATGCCCTCCATGAGGAGCACCGCGGCGGGCGTCAGCTTGCACTCCGTGTAGCGCATGGCCGCAGCGTTATCGCCGTCGATATTGCCGAAATTGCCCTGGCCGTCGACCAGCGGATAGCGCTGCGAAAAGTCCTGGGCCAGCCGCACCAGGGCGTCATAGATCGAGGCGTCACCGTGCGGGTGATAGCCGCCCATGACCTCGCCGACGACCTTGGCGCATTTGCGCGCCGCCGCCTGCGGGTTCAGCCGCATCTGGTGCATGGCGTACATGATGCGCCGGTGCACAGGCTTGAAGCCGTCGCGCACGTCCGGCAGCGCCCGGTTGGTGATGGTCGACAGCGCATAGGCCAGATAGCGGCGCGACAGCGCCTCGCTCATCGGCTCATCGACGATGCGTCCGCCTTCCGGCGGAGGAGTATGAACGGTCATGGGCCTTCGAATCGGGTGTTTCGGTCCCGGAGTCTAGGGCCCGATGCCCTGACCCACACCCTCTGTCGTCAGCCCACGGTCAGATCACCGACCCGGATCGCCTGCTCCAGCCGGACGGTGCCGTTGACGTCGCGGATCTCGGCCAGGATCGTCGGACGGTCGCCGCCCCAGCCGATGGTCAGCAGGCCGAAATTCTGGTCGCGAAACACCTCGCCGACCCGAAGGGCGTTGGGCGGGGTCACCGGCCAGACCTCGGTCAGCCCCGACGAGGTGATGTCCCACAAGGGATAGGGGGTGTTGACGTCCAGCCGCGAGATTTCCCCGTAGTGGGTGTCCCCGGACAGGCAGATCAGGCCGTCGGCCTTGCGGTCACGGATGGCGGCGATCAGGCGCTGGTGGTCGTGCGCGAAATTGATCCAGCCCTCCCAGCCGGCAAAATCGGCGAGGACCTGCAGGCTGGAGCCGAACACGCGGACGTCAGCCGGGACGGACAGTTGTTCCTCCAGCCAGCGCCACTGGGTCTCGCCCAGCTGGGTCGCTGTCATGTCCGGATTGCGGGCATAGGGGCCGGGCGTGGACTCGCCGGCCTCGGCGCGCTTCTGGACCCATGCGTCATAGTCCTGGTCACCCAGTTCCAGCGACATCAGGGGCGTCCGGTTCCAGCGCAGGTCGGGCAGGATGATCTGCACCCGGCGACCCGCCGGGCCGAAGACATGGGCGGTATAGATGCCGTCCCGCGTGCGGCGCGGGCTGTCGGCCGGTGCGTCGAAGAAGTCCAGGAACTGACGGCGACTCTCCTCCTTCATCGGATAGTCGATGCCGGCGTCGTTCTCACCGAAATCATGGTCGTCCCAGATGGCCAGGATCGGGATGCCGCTGGCCTTCAGCCGCTGAAATCCCGGCTGTGCACCCAGTTCGGCGTATTTCCGGCGCATCACCGCCGGGTCGCGGGTGTCGAGATAGACGTTGTCGCCAAGGAAGATGAACAGGTCCGGACGGGCGGCCAGCACAGCGTCCCAGATCGGCTGGGGCTTGTCGCTCTTGGCGCAGGAACCGAAGGCGATCCGGGTCAGTGTCTGGTTGCTTTGCGCGTGCGGATCGGGCTCTGCGCGGGCGACACCTGCAATCAGGCCGGCACCCGCGGTTCCGGCCATCAGGCCACGTCTCGAAAGGCTGGTCATTTCGCCATCTCCGGGCTGAAAAGAGAAGCGGGGCGCACCGCCAGGATGCGCCCCGTCCTTACACGCTACTGGTATTCGATCAGAAGCTGCGACGCAGGGTCACGAAGGCCTGACGGGGCGCGCCCGGCAGGAAGGTCTGACGACCGGCTCCGTTCTGGAAGCCGCCCGAACCGACCGTCGAGATGTGGTCTTCGTCGAACAGGTTGGTCACGTTGAACTGGACTTCCGTCCCGTCCAGCCAGTTGCCGCGATCGATGAAGCGGTAGCCGCCGGTCAGTTCGAACAGGGTGTAGGCGCCAACCGACTCGTCGTTCAGGTAGCTGGAGAAACGCACGCCGGTGTAGGCAGCGGCGATGGTGCCGTAGAGGCTGCCGTCGTCATAGGACAGTTCGGCGCGAGCCAGGGTCTCGGGCGTGTTGACCACGGTCTTGCCGGCCGTGGCAGCGACCAGGGCACCCGTGCCGTCACGGACGTCGTTTTCATAGGTCGAGTCGTTGTAGCTGAACGATCCAAAGGCCGACAAAGCGTCGGTGAAGGACCAGACCGCAGCAGCCTCGAAGCCGCGGCTTTCGACCGAACCAACGTTCTGGATACCGTTGCCGAGACCCAGGATCGGAGCCCCGAGCGCGACGCCCAGCAGGCGGTTCTCGAACTGGACATCATAGACGGCCATCGAGCCCTGCAGCTGGTCGAAGCGGAAGCGCCAGCCGGCTTCCACAGTCTTCGAGCTTTCCGGTTCGAGGGTCGTCCGCAGGGCCGCGAAGCCCGCCGCCGAGGCCGAGAACGGACCGCCGGTGTTCGAGGATTCGTAGGCACGAAGGTTCTCGGCATAGGAGACGAACAGCTGGTGGTCGCTGTCGAGGTCCCAGGCAACGCCGACCTGCGGCAGGAAGTTATCTTCCGCCTTGATGGTTCCGGTCTTGTTGGCACCGATGACGGTGGTGGCCGAGTTCTCGACGCTCAGCGACTTGAAGCCGGCATTGACGGTCAGGGCCTCGGTGACCGACCAGATGTCCTGCACATAGAACAGGCGTGTCTCGGTCTCGAAATCGTATTCCCACTGGGTGAAGAAGGGATTGGCCAGGAACTCCAGCGAGTCCCGAGTGTTGGCGGCGCGGGCCAGGCCATAGAAGCGGCGGGCATGGTTGAAGTCGTTGCTCTCCATCCAGAAGCCGCCCTCGATCTCGTGGTTGCCCACGGTCAGGGTCGCCGAGCCGATCAGACCACGGCGCTCGATGTCGTATTCGGTCGTGCGGACCGAAATCGGGCTGGGCGCGAGGATCGCGGCACCGGACTGGTCCGGTGCGCCGACCGGCGTCGCGACATAGGGCGTCCACCACAGGCCCTGGCCTTCGTTCTTGTGCCCGTAGCCGGTCAGCGAAACCTCAAAGGCGTCGGTAACGGGATAGTTCAGGGTCAGGGCACCCAGGGTGTCGTCGCGCAGGCCAGAAGCGTCGAAATAGGCATCGTCGACGGTTCCGATCGGGGCCGGATAGACGGTTCCGGCACCGGCGTTGGTCACCGGAGCGCCCGTTTCGCCGCGATTGTTGGCGATATCGGCGATCCGGACCGCCAGGGCGTAGTTGTCCGAAATGTTGTCGAAGTCACGGCCGAGGCGAGCGATCTGCGCCAGCGACATGTCCTGGTAGTCGTTCTCGCGGCGCTCGGAGTGGTTGATGAAGCCGGTGATTTCACCTCGGCCCACCGGCTGGACGAAGTTGAAGTTGATCTGCTGCTGGTTCTGCTGGCCCAGACCCTTCCACTTGTCCATCCCGTGATCGACGAAGGAAAGCGACATCGCCGTTCCGGCCGGGCCGAACGCGCCGGTGTCAACGCGCACGAAGCCGCGCATGGTTTCTTCGCTGCCGTAGGTGCCGGCGACGTCCATGCCGAACGTTTCAGCCGGACCGCGGCTGACGAAAGCGACCGTGCCACCCAGATTGCTGCTCGAGGCCGTGCCGAGAGCGCCCGAGCCCTGGGCCACGTCCACGCGGCCAACGTTCTCGGAGATGATGGCGCGCGAGATGTGCAGACCGTTGTGGTTGCCGTAGCTCATGTCACCCAGCGGCACGCCGTCGAGGGTGAAACCCAGCTGGTTCTGGTTGAAGCTGCGCAGGACGATGCGCGCGGACCATTCATAGTTGCCGAAGGCATCGGCCGACTGGAAGCTGACGCCCGGCAGGCGCTCAATGGCCTTCAGCGGGCTGGTGCCCGGGGCTTCGATCGCAATGGCTTCTTCGCTGATCGAGGCCTGCTGGCGGCTCTGGCCGAGACCGAAGACAACGATCTCGTCGAGCGCGGCGACCGGGCCGTCCGGATCCGCCACGACGGCTTGAGCCAGCGCCGGGCTGGAAGACAGCATCACGCCGCCGAAAACGAGCGCGAGCGTCGAAACGCCCGACAGAAGACGATGATTGGTCATTGATACCCCCGAGGAACCGTGTCGTGCCGATGCACGCGACGGCGGCTTAGGGCTGGCCCAAAACAGTCCCGAGACAGCTCGGCGGCGGTTCCATGAAGGCCGCCGGTTCACTCACCTTTGAGGCCTTGCGTTGCCTCGCTGCACCGCTTGCTCCGGGGACGTTGCTTTTGCAGCGCCGGCGTCACAGCCGCCCGGCTTCGCGCAGCTTGTCGATCATCCACACCCGCGCGGGCGGGATCGGCCTGTTTTGCGGGTGAAAGACGAATTGTTCCAGGAAATGGGCCGTGAGATCCAGCCCGGCCCCGACATCCCCCTCGCCCAGCCCGGCCTGGGCCCCCAGCATGAAGGGCGGCAGTTTCAGCAGCTTGTCGGCATAGGGCGCCCCGGCCTCGGCACTGACCGCACGGCCCGAGCGCGGGCTGACCCAGACCAGGTCGTCCATCCCGCCGGTAACGGCGCAGCGGCTCAGGTCGAGGCCGAAGCCAAGGTCTTCCAGCAGCCCCGCCTCGAACCGGACGAAGATGGCGGGCCAGACGTCCGGCAGGGCGAAGGCTGACATCAGCGCCTCGAAGGCCAGAAAGGCACCCGGATGCGGTTCCCGCTCCGGCAGCGCCCCCTGCGCCACCGCCGCTGCGGCCGCGAGTCCGGTGAGGGCCAGGGGATCATCGAACAGGGCGCTGGGGCCCTCCCCGACCGGCTCCAGCCGTGCCGAGCCGAGATGGTCCGAGGTCCGCGCCTTGTAGTCGGCCGTCACCCGCGCGCCGGGCTGGAGGAACGGCTTCATCTTGCGGGAAGCCCCGCCGGCGACATAGGCCGCCCGCCGTCCGTGCGTCTCGGTCAGCAGTTCGACCACGACCCCGGTGTCGCCATGGGCGCGGGCGGAGAGGACGAAGGCGTCGTCGGTGAAATCCATCCGCAGGTGTTAGAGGACTGCACCGGGGTTGGCCATCTGTTCCGGTTTTCCGACTATTGCGCCGCCGCCCGGATCCGGGCCGTCATGTCCCGCGCCAGGGCATTGGGGATGGGGAAGGTCAGGGCGTAGAGGGCGATCCGCCACTTTCCGTCAGGGCCGCGGACGACCACCCCGGTACCCCGGCTGGTGCCGTAGCTGGCGCTGTCCAGGGCCTCGTCGAACCAGACCACGCAACGACAGTCCAGCGGGGCCAGGGTCAGGGACCGCGATCGGGGCGTATAGGTCCAGCCACGGCCACGATTGAAATAGGGCTCGGCATAGGCGCGGAACTCGGCAATCGACCAGTGCTCGGTCACATCGGTGCCGATATAGGTCGCGTCGGGCGTGAACAGATCGAAATAGGTCGCGCCGTCGGCCCTCGATGCCGCCTCATGCAGGTCGTCCAGCACAGCGGCGGCGGCTTCTTCTTCCGGCGTGTCGGCCGCCTCGCCCGGTGCGTCGACGATAGGCGTGGCCGCTTCAAAAGCCTTGATCTCTGCCGTCATGCCATTGGCGAGATCATTGGGGATCGGATAGCTGAGGGCATAGCGCAGCACGCGCCAGTCCGCCCCGTCCCGAACCATCATCCCCTCGGCCCGGGCCGTGCCATAGGTCTGGCTGTCCAGCACCTCATCGAACCAGGCTACGCAGGCACAGGGGTCCGGGGCCAGGGTGATTTGGCGCTGACTGCCGGCATCGCGGCCCGAGTAGACCCAGCCCTCGCCCCGGGCGAAGACCGGCGCGGCGAAACCGAGAAAGGCCTCCCGGTCCCAGCGCTCGGACGTCTCATTGCCCACCCAGACCAGACCGGGTGCCAGGCGGTCCGCCCAGGCCGCACCGTCGGATCGCGCGGCAGCGGCGTGCATCTCTTCAAGGGCTGCGGCGGCGGCCTGTTCCTGCGGATCGCTCGCCGTTGCGGTCAGGGCGAGGACGGCGGCGGCGGTGAGAGACAGCATGGTGTGCTCCGGGACAGGCTGGACGAGCCTACCCCCGTCCCGTCCGGATGAGCGAGCGGTTTGTGGCGGCCTCCGACCGAATGCCCCTAACGCGCCAGCGTTGTCGGGAACGGTCGCCCCAAGGCCTCCGCCATACCCTGCTGGGACAGCAGGAAGACAGCGTCGCGCGAGTGGTAGTTGTTGGACAGGACGATCACAGTGACGTCGCCATCCGGCTGATAGGTCACCAGGTTTCGAAAGCCCGACCAGCTGCCGGTGTGGAAGATCTGGCGGTCCGCAAAGGCCGGCGCAACCCGCTGCCCGATCCGGTTGCCGAAGACCCCGAAGCCCCAGGACCGACGGGGCCGGCCTCTTTCCGGCGGGGTTTCGGCCGGTGCATGATCGGCGATCATCATCCCGTAGCCGCGCGGGCTCAACAGACGCCCGCCATGCAGGGCGCGCTGCCAGACCAGCAGGTCGTCGAGCGTGGAATAAAGGGCCCCCGCCCCCGTGATGATGCTGACATTGGCGTTGGGCTGCTCGGTCAGGCCCCCCGCAAGGTTAGCGTAACCCATGACCACCTGCGACGCCCCGTCGTCATACCCTGTATCCGCCATCCCAAGCGGTTCGAAGAAGGCCGATCTGAGATAGGCGTGGAGCGTTTCGCCACTGGCCTTCTCAACCACGGCACCCAGAAGATTATAGGCGGCATTGTTGTACCGTACCTTCGTGCCAGGCGGAAACTGCAAGCCATACTGCATTGAATCTACAGTAAGTTCATCCATGGTTGCAGGCGTTACGCGGCGAATACCCCAGGCCGGCCGGGCCATCAGGTCCGGGATGCCGGAGCTGTGGCTCAGCATGTGATGCAAGCGGATGGGTTCCCAGGCCGATGGACACGGCTTTATCCATTTGCACAGCGGGTCATCCGTCGACAGCACACCCTCATCCTGCAGGCGCAGGATGGCGGCGGCCGTGAACTGTTTGCTGACCGAAGCGAGACGGAACCGGGACTTCAGGTCGAGCGGCTTGCCGAGATTCCGGTTGGCGAAGCCGTGGACCTGGCGAAACAGCACCTCATCGCCGCGGGCGACGAGGACCCCTCCGGTGAACTGGCCCGTGCTGCCCCACCGGTTCATCTGTTCTGTCAGTTGCGGAAGGGACTCGACCACCAAGACGGGCGGGCGTGGCGGTGGGGCGGCCGGCAAGGCGGCTGTTGCCGCCGGCCTGATCGGAGGCCAGATCACCAGCACCACGACGAGAATGACCACCAGGGCCACGATCGTCATCGTCAGCCGGGGATGGCCCCCCGATTGTCTGGGAACGTGGAACAAGACCCTAGACGTCGAAATCCAGCCCGAACTGGGCGTAGAGGGCTCTGGAATCCTGCCATTTCGGATCGACCTTGACGGTGATGAACAGGTGCACGGGCCGGTCCAGTAGCTCCGTCAGTTCCTCGCGCGACTTCTGGCCGATCCATTTCAGGGTCTGGCCGCCCTTGCCCAGCACGATCGGACGCTGGCTCTCGCGCTCGACATAGATGATCTGTTCGATCCGGGCCGAGCCGTCGGCCTTGTCCTCGAAGGCCGTGGTCTCCACCGCCGCCGAATAGGGCAGTTCCTCATGGACTCGGAGATAGACCTTCTCGCGGGTGATTTCGGCCGCCAGCACGCGCATGGGCACGTCGGCCGACTGGTCCTCGGGATACAGCCAGGGCCCGGCCGGCATCGACCGCGCCAGCCGCTGCTTGAGGTCCTCGACCCCGTCCCCGCTCAGGGCCGAGATCATATAGACCTCGGAATAGACGCCGGTTTCGAACAGGGCGTGTGACAGGGCCAGCAGGGTGTCGCGGCGCATGCCGTCGATCTTGTTGAGCGCCAGGATGACCTGGGTGTTCGAGGCCTTGAGGTTGGCAATGATGGTCTCGGTGTCTTCGGCCGAGCGCCGGTCGGCGGCCTGACCCTCCTTGCCCTCCGAGGCGATGTGCGAGGCGGCGTCGATCAGGTGCACGACCACGTCGGCGTCCGAGGCCCCGCCCCAGGCCGAGGCGACCATGGCCCGGTCCAGCCGGCGCCGGGGCGTGAAGATGCCGGGGGTGTCCACCAGTACGATCTGGGCGTTCCCCTCGATTGCGATGCCGCGCACCGGGAAACGGGTCGTCTGAACTTTTTGCGTGACGATGGAGACCTTGGTTCCCGTCAGCCGGTTGACCAGCGTGGACTTGCCCGCATTGGGCGCGCCGATGATGGCGGCAAAACCGGCCCGCTGGTTTTCTGTATCGGTCAAATCACGCCTTCACGCTGCAGCAGGCCGATGGCGGCCGCCTTCTCCGCGTCCTGACGCGAACGGCCTTGCGCGGTCAAGGGCGGATATCCGGCGACACTGGCTTCCACCGTGAATGTGGGAGCGTGATCGGAACCCTTCCGTTCCACAATCCGGTAGGCCGGCAGGGGCTTTCCGAGCCCGAGGGCCCATTCCTGCAAGGCCGATTTCGGATTGGTCAGGGATTTTTGCGGCGGAGCGGACAATTCCTCCGACCACGCCCGGTCGAAGACACCCCGGACCGCGTCGAAGCCGTCGTCCAGCCAGACAGCGGCCAGCAGGGCCTCCATGGCGTCACCCAGCACACCCTCGCGCCGACGTCCGCCCTGTTTGGCTTCACCCGGGGACAGCCGCATGGCGTCGCCGACGCCGAGCGCCTCGGCCACACGGGCACAGGCCGCCTTGTCGACGAGCGCGTGCAGGCGCGAGGACATCTCACCTTCGTTCGAACCGGGGAAGTCGCGCACCAGCCGATCGGCCACCAGCAGACCCAGCACCCGGTCGCCCAGGAACTCCAGCCGCTGGTTGTCGGCGAACGGGCGGCCACGCGCATCGCGCTCTGCCCCCTCCCCCACGCTGGCGTGCGTCAGGGCGAGGTCCAGCAACCCCGGATCCCGGAAGTCGTGGCCGAGGCGGCGACGCAGCGCCTGAACAGCCTCGGCCCGCCTGTCAGCCATCAGTTGAGGACAGTGAAGAACCGGCTCGGTTGGACCTTCGAGAACCAGCTGACCGGATTCCACAGGGAGGCCCCGGGCTTCCAGGAGAACAGGATGATCTCGGCCTTGCCGATCAGGTTCTCTGCCGGGACAAAGCCCACGCCGACGGACTGGTCGTAACGGCTGTCCTGGGAGTTGTCGCGGTTATCGCCGATCATGAAATAGTGGCCGGCCGGGACCTCGAACACAGGCGTATTGTCGGAGATGTTCCCCGGACCCCAGTCCTGGATATTGATCTGGCGTCCTCCCGGCAGGGTCTCGCGCAGCTTGATGGTCAGCTGGGTTCCGTACAGGCTCTGGACGTCCTCGCGGCTCAACTCGACGTCCGGCACGGCAGTGCCGTTGATGAACAGCACATTCTCGATCATCTGGATGCGATCGCCCGGCAAGCCGATCAGGCGCTTGATGTAGTCCGTCTCATTGTCGCGCGGCAGCTTGAACACGACGATGTCGCCGCGTTCGGGCTCCTGGCTGATGCCCGGCAGCATGATGCGGCCGTTGAAGACCGGCGGGCTGAACGGGATCGAGTGTTTCGAATAGCCGTAGCTCCATTTCGACACGACGATGTAGTCGCCCTCGTAGAGGTTCGGTTCCATCGAGGCGGACGGAATCGTGAAGGGCTGGAACAGCACCACGCGGAGCACCAGGGCGATCAGCAGGGCGAAGAAGACCGTCTTGAAGATCTCCATACCCTCGCTGCTCGAACCGCCCTTTGACTTGCGCTTCTTGCCCGAGCCGCGGGCATAGGCCGGGGTCGCATCGACCTCCTCGAAGGGCGCGTCGCCGGAGTCGCTCCAGACGGGCGGCTTCGATGCGGCGGCGACAGCGGCACCAGCGACTGCGGCGGCTGCGGCGACCGGTGCGGCGTGACCGTGGTCGTCGTGGCCATGCGCGGCGGGCGCTGCATGTCCGTGATCGTCATGTCCGTGGCCGGCGTCGTGGCCATGGCCTGCGTCATGCCCGTGGTCGTCATGACCATGGGCAGCGGGCGCGGCGTGGCCGTGGCCGTGGTCGTCATGTCCGTGGCCGGCGTCGTGGCCATGGCCTGCGCCATGCCCGTGATCGTCATGTCCATGGGCGGCAGGCGCAGCGTGGCCGTGATCGTCATGTCCATGGGCGGCAGGTGCAGCGTGGCCGTGATCGTCGTGACCATGGGCGTCGTGCGCAGCGTGGCCGTGGTCGTCGTGACCATGAGCGGCAGGCGCAGCGTGACCGTGGTCGTCGTGACCATGGGCGGCGTGCGCAGCGTGTCCGTGATCGTCGTGTCCATGGGCGGCAGGCGCGGCGTGGCCGTGGTCGTCATGGCCATGGGCGGCGGGCGCAGCGTGCCCGTGATTGTCGTGCCCGTGGTCGTCGTGACCGTGACCGTGATCGTCGTGACCATGGCCCGCGCCATGACCGTGATCGTCGTGCGGCTTGTGCTCGTCGCTCATTGTTACTCTGTCCCCCAGCCGCTGTTCGCGGTCTTTGCGGCGAAATCGGTATAACGGGATTAAGATATCGGCAAGGCTTCGATCACCACGAAGGCGAGTGCGTAGGGGTGCTCGTCACTGAGCGTCAAATGTATCCGGGCTTCGTGACCCTTTGGCGTCAACCGGGAAAGGTGTTCGGCAGCGTGCCCGGTGAGGGCAAGGGTGGGCTGGCCCGAGCGCATGTTCACCACCCCCATGTCGCGCCAGTAGACGTCCCGCCGCATGCCGGTCCCGAGCGCCTTGGCGCAGGCCTCCTTGGCCGCGAACCGCTTGGCATAGCTCCAGGCCGGGTCCGGCTTACGGTCCGAACGGGCCCGTTCGATGTCGGTAAAGCAGCGCTGTTTGAAACGCTCACCGAACCGGTCCAGCGAGGTCTGGATCCTGCGAATGTCGCACAGGTCCGCACCGACCCCGATGATCACGCGGCAGCGTCCATGGCCGCCCGCATCCGGTGGATGGCATTGGTCAGGCCCACGAACAGGGCCTCGCCGATCAGGAAATGACCAATATTCAGCTCGCGCAGCTCCTCGATGGCCATCATGTGGCCGGCGGTGACGTAGTCGAGCCCATGTCCGGCATGGACCTCGAGCCCCAGATCGAACGCCCGCGTCGCGGCGGTCTGCAGCCGCTCGAACTCCACCGCCCGGTCGTCGCCGGTCAGGTGGCAATAGCGTCCCGTATGCAATTCCACGACCTGGGCCCCCACGGCATGGGCGGCCTCAACCTGCTCTCTGGAGGGTTCAATGAACAGTGAGACGCGAATCCCGGCGTCCGCCAGGGCGTGTGCCACCGGCGCGATCCGGGCCTCGTGACCCGCGACCGCCAGCCCGCCCTCTGTGGTCACCTCCTCGCGCCGCTCGGGCACCAGGCAGGCAGCGTGCGGCCGGTGCCGAAGGGCGATGGCCAGCATCTCCCCCGTCACCGCCATCTCGAGGTTCAGCGGCCGGCCGGCCTCTGCACACAACAGGCTCAACGCCTCGATGTCCGGGTCCGTGATGTGGCGCCGGTCTTCCCGCAGATGCGCCGTGATCCCGTCCGCTCCCGCCGCCAGCGCCTCGCGCGCGGCCCGGACCGGATCGGGATGTAAACCGCCACGCGCATTTCGCACCGTGGCCACATGGTCGATATTGACGCCGAGGCGGACGGGAGAAGCCATCATTCAGGCCTTGCCCGACAGCCGCCGGCTGCCGGGATCCTCGACCGGCAGGGCCGCCAGCTCCGGCGGCAGGGCGTCGGCGGCATAGGCCGGAACGTCAAGGGTCGCCAGCGCTACCAGCGGGACCCCGACATCGGCGCGACCGCCCGAGCGATCGACGATACAGGCCGCCGCAACGACCTCTCCGCCCGCCGCCTGGATAGCCGCGATACATTCGCGCGAACTCAGACCGGTGGTGACGATGTCCTCGACCATGACGACCTTCTGGCCCGGTTCGACGTGAAAGCCGCGGCGCAGTTTGAACGTCCCGCCCTCGCGCTCGACATACATGGACGGCACGCCCAGCCAGCGCGCGGTCTCATAGCCGGGGATGATACCGCCGACCGCGGGCGAGATGGCGACATCGACCGGTCCGACCGCCGCCGTGATCTTCTCCGCCAGCGCCTTGCAAAGGCGGGCACAGCGCGCCGTGTCCATGAACACAAGGTTCTTCTGCAGGAACACCGGACTGTGCAGCCCCGAGGACAGCACGAAATGGCCTTCGCGGAGGGCACCGGCACCGCGGAATTCGTCAAGAACGTCGTCTGAGGTCATGGCCGCTGTCTAGCTCAGCCGTGTCCGCAACAGAAGCCGCCGATCCGCATCATTCGATGCTTGCGCCCGGTTTCACCCCGCAGGCCAGAAGGGTTTGCCAGATTCCCTCGGCATCCTCGGCAAAGTGGAACAGGCTGAGGTCACTGGCGGCGATCATTCCGTCCGCGATGAGGACGTCGAAATTGATCACCGAACGCCACCAGGCCTCATCGAACAGGACGATGGGAATCGGGGGGGACTTGTCGGTCTGGCGCAGGGTCAGGAGCTCGAACAGCTCATCGAAGGTGCCGAACCCGCCGGGAAACACCACCAGCGCATTGGCCCGCATGGCCAGGTGCATCTTGCGCATGGCGAAATAGTGGAACCGGAAGGTCAGTTCGGGCGTCGACCAGGGATTGGGCTCCTGCTCATGCGGCAGTGTGATGTTGAACCCGATCGAGGGGGCACCGACGTCATGGGCCCCGCGGTTGGCTGCGCCCATGATCCCCGGACCGCCGCCAGTCGCGATCACATTGTCGCGGGGCTCACCATCAGAGGCCTGCAGGGCCCCGCCGCGTTCCGACGCCAGCCGACCGAATGCCCGCGCGGCCTCGTACCAGCGGGCCTTCGGCCCCTCGCCGCCCTCACCGATCCGGGCGCTGCCGAACACCACCAGGGTCGACCGAACGCCCCAAGCGCGCAGGGCGGCTTCCGCCTTGGCGTACTCCATCATGAAGCGCACGCCGCGCATGGAGTCGCTGAGCAGGAAGTCCTGGTCGAGGGCGGCAAGGCGATAGGAGGGCGAGGCCAGCTGGGCCGCGTTCAGACGGGCGGCGTCCGGTTCGCTCACCCCCGCGCCCGCTCGACCGTGTCCACCGAAGGATTGGTGCGCAGGGCTGCCATGATCGTCGTGGCGTGTTTGGCGTCCTCGACCTCCATGTCGATGTCGACGTCGAAGAAGTCCTGCTGCCGATGGCTCATGACCAGGTTGATGATGTTGCCGCCGGCCTCGCCGATCAGGGTCGTTACCTGACCCAGAACACCCGGTGCATTCTTGATGGTGGCGCGGATCCGGGCTGCGGCAACTGCCCCCTGCTCGGCCTGCGGCGTCCACTGCAGATCCTGCCAGACCGAGTCGTCATCAGCGAAATCGGCCAGTTGCTGGCAGTCGATCGTATGCACGGTCAGCCCCGCCTCGGGCTCGAGGATCCCGACGATCCGGTCTCCGGGGACCGGTGAGCAGCAATGGCCGAAATGGACGCTGATGCCCGGCGTCAGTCCACCGCCGCGCACGAACAGCCGCGCCTGTTCGTCGCCGATCCGCTTGCGGTCCTGGCCGGCCTTCAGCCGTCCCTTCAGCGCCGGGAACAGGGTCTCGCCGACCTTGGCCGCAGACACCCGGCCGCGGCCTATGGCTTCGTAAAGGTCTTCCTCGGACGCGAAGGCGAAGGTCTCCAGCATGGCCTTCAGTGACACCTCGGCCAGGGTCTTGCCGGCGCGCGACAGGGTCTGGTCGAGGGTCGCGCGGCCCAGCTTCTGGAACTCGCCGCGTTCGGAAGTGCGGATGTGCCGCCGGATCGCCGACCTGGCCCGGCCGGTGATGGTCAGGGAGCGCCAGTCTGCCGGAATCTCCCGCTTGGCCCCGCGCACGATCTCGACCACGTCGCCATTCTGCAGCTGGGTCCGCATCGGCTTGAGCTCGCCGTTGATCTTGACCCCCACGGCCGTATCGCCGACCTCGGTATGGACCGCATAGGCGAAGTCCAGCGCCATGCCGCCGCGCGGCAGGGTGATCAGGGACCCCTTCGGCGTGAAAACGAACACCTGCTCGAGATACATCTCCAGCTTGGCGTGCTCGACCCAGTCCTCCCCGCCCTCTCCGTGCTCGATCACCTGCACGAGATGGCGCAGGTTCTGCAGCGGATCGCGCCCACCGTCCTGCTCCATGGCCTCCTTGTCGAAGCCGTAGGACTTGTTCTTGTAGGCCCAGTGCGCCGCCACCCCGTCCTCGGCCACACGGTCCATGGCGTCGGTGCGGATCTGCATCTCGATGCGCAGCCCTGACGGCCCGACCACGGTCGTGTGCAGGGAGCGGTAGTTGTTCGACTTGGGCGTCGAGATGAAATCCTTGAACCGCTCCGGCACCATCGGCCAGGCCCGGTGGATGACACCCAGGGCGCGGTAGCAGTCGTCTTCGGCCTCGACGATGACCCGGAAGCCATAGATGTCTGACAGGGACGAAAAGCCCACCGATTTGCGCTGCAGCTTCCGCCAGATCGAATAGGGCGTCTTCTGCCGCCCGAACACCTGGGCCCGGACCCCGGCCTCCTGCAGCACCCGCTCGACCTCGCGAGAGACGCCGTCGATGGCCCGGCCATGCTCCAGCTTCAAGGCCTCCAGCCGCCGCTCGATGGCGGTGCGGGCGGTCGGATTCAGATGTTCGAACGCCAGTTCTTCCAGCTCGGAGGCGATCGAATGGATGCCGATCGACCGGCCCAGCGGCGCATAGACCTCGAGTGTCTCGCGGGAAATGCGCTCACGCTTCTCCGGCTTCACGTATTTGAGCGTCCGCATATTGTGCAGACGGTCAGCCAGTTTCACCAGCAGGACGCGGACGTCCTTGGAGATGGCGAGGATGAATTTGCGCAGGTTCTCGGCCTGCCGCGTGTGTTCGGCCTGAAGCTCCAGCCGCGACAGCTTGGTCACGCCCTCGACCAGCGAGGCCACCTCCTCGCCGAACCGCTCGGCTATGTCATCCCGGGTGGCCGAGGTGTCCTCGACAACATCGTGCAGCAGGGCGGTGACGATGGTGGCGGTGTCCAGCCGGTAGTCGGTCAGGATGCCTGCGACCTGGATCGGATGGGCGAAATAGGGATCGCCGGAGGCCCGCAGCTGCGAGCCGTGCATCTTCATCGCATAGACATAAGCGCGGTTCAGCAGCGCCTCGTCTGCCGTAGGGTCATAGGCCCGCACGGCCTCTACCAGTTCGAACTGGCGCAGCACGCGTGAGCGGGTCTGGGGCTCCGGCTCTACATGGGGACGGGGACCGCCGGGATCGTTCAGATTGGCGGGTTCGGTCGTCGGCGCGGGCTGCCGCGCCGGCAGGATGGTGATACCGTTGGCGGATTCCGCCGTCAGTAGCGTTCCTCCTGCCCGCCGTCGCGGTCGCTCTGCAGCGCGCGGATCAGCTCGGCCTCGGCCATGTTCATGTGCTGGGGTTCAGCCAGCAGGCCCACGATTTCCGCCTCGTCCTCGGCTTCGGTGCGCTCGTCGACGCGCTGCAGCGCCACGATGACCGTCTCGCGCAGGTCTTCCGGCACCACGGTCGAGTCGGCCAGTTCACGCAGGGCCACGACGGGGTTCTTGTCGTTGTCCCGATCGATGGTCAGCGGCGCGCCGTTGGCGATGGCGCGGGCGCGGTTGCCCGCCAGCAGGACCAGGCCGAACCGGTTCGGCACCTTCTCGATGCAGTCTTCGACAGTGACGCGAGCCATGAATATCCTCGGGCGCGGGGGGAGAACCGCACAAACTATATGGTCAGGCCGAATTGTGCAACGCCGCATGGGCGGGAATGCGGTGTTAGCGCAGCGGAGCAGCGTCTTTTCCGACCGAAGCCGACCCGGCCAGCGCCTCCGCCGTCTCCCCGTCCGGATGCACCCAGTCCGGCGCAATCTCCGCCAGCGGCCCCATCACGAACAATCGCTGTGCCGCCCGTGGATGCGGCAGGATCAGGCCGTCGAGGTTTCCCGCCGTCCGGCCATAGGCGATCAGGTCCAGATCCAGCGTCCGGGGCGCATTGGCGGCAATGCGCTGCCGTCCGAACGCCGCCTCGATCCGGCCCAGGGCCGCCATCAGTTCCTGCGGATCGTGTTCCGTGCGAACGATCACCACGCCGTTCAGGAACGGCGGATCATCCGGATCGGGCCAGGCCGCTGACCGCCACCAGGACGACCGCGCCACCACATCGATCCCCTCGGCCCTGAAGCGCGCAAGGGCCGCCTCCAGCGCCTCGCAGCAGTCGCGCCAGAACCCGCAGTCATTGCTGCCGAGGGCCACGACAATGGCGTCGTCCAGCGCGTCCCCGCCGGCGAACAGGACGGGGCGCGCCGCCGTCTTCTCCGGACCGGGCTTTTCCATCCCCGCGTCTTACACCAAGGAAGGCGTGCGCGCCTGCCCGCCGCCGAAGGATTCGCCCGCCGTGTCGATCACACCCTCCGAACCGCCCCGCGACTGCCCGCTCTGTCCGCGCCTCGTGGAATACCGCCGCGAGAACCAGCGCCAGAACCCCGGCTGGTTCAACGGCCCGGCCCCCTCCTTCGGCGACCCGGACGCCCGGCTGCTGGTCGCCGGCCTCGCCCCCGGCCGCACGGGTGCCAACCGCACGGGCCGCCCCTTCACCGGCGATGGTGCGGGCCTGATCCTCTATGAGACCCTGCTGAAGACCGGCTTCGCGACCGGCCGCTACGAGGCCCGGCCCGACGACACGCTCCAGCTGGTCGACTGCATGATCACCAACGCCGTCCGTTGCGCCCCGCCCGGCAACAAACCCCTGCCGGTCGAGGAGGCGACCTGCCGCCCCTTCCTCACCGCGCGTATCGCCGCCCTGCCCCGGCTCAAGGTCATCGTCACCCTCGGCGACGTCTCACGCCGGAATGTGCTGAAGGCGCTCGGCCTGCCCGGCTCGGCGGCCGCGCCCGGCCATGGGGTTGAGGCGGCGCTGGGCGGCTATGTGATCCTGAACAGCTACCACTGCTCCCGGCTCAACACGAACACCGGCCGGCTGACCCCCGCCATGTTCGAGGCCATCTTCCGGCGTGCCCGGGAAATCATCGAATCCTGACAGGAAAACGCTCGCCTTCCCGGCGAGTGTGGCTCTCCTGCCACGCGAATCACCGGGCACCGGGTGTAGCGTCCGAACTCAGGAACAGTGCTGCGTACCTTGCGTTGATCGTTCAGCTTTGGAGGGCTGTGATGCGTGGGTCGAACGGGGTCTTTTCACCTCAGGAACGGAAGACGGCGCTTTGGGCGCTGTTGATGGCGGGCCTGATCGCCGCCATGGGCATGGTGATCCAGCAATGGAGCCAGCCATCGGTCGGCCCCGGCGGAGCCGAGTCCTACATGACCGCCCCGCCCCCCGGCGTCGTCGACGCCCAGCCGGTGATCGACCTGGGCCAGCCGCCGGGCTGACCTGGCCTAGCCCCGCTCCTTCATCAGCCGGGCCTTGTCGCGCTGCCAGTCGCGCTGGGCCGTGGCCTCGCGCTTGTCGTGCAGCTTCTTGCCCTTGGCCAGGGCGATCTCGATCTTCGCCTTGCCCGCCTCGTTCAGGTACAGCTTGACCGGAATGATGGTCTGGCCGTCGCGCTGGACGGCACCGATCAGCTTGTCGATCTGCTTGCGGTGCAGCAGCAGTTTCCGGTGCCGGCGCGGCTCGTGGTTGAAGCGGTTGGCCTGTTTGTAGGGCGGGATGTCGGCGTTCACGAGCACGATCTCGCGCCCCTCCACCGCCGCATAGCTCTCGGCGATATTGGCCCGGCCGTCGCGCAGCGCCTTGATCTCGGTGCCGAGCAGCATGATGCCGGCCTCGATATAGTCCTCGAGGAAATAGTCGAACTTCGCCCGCCGGTTCTCGGCGATGATCTTCATTTTCGGCGCCGTGGAAGCCATCAGCCGATGCCTGCCTCTTCCATGGCGCGGTCGATGGCAGGTTTGACGGCGTCGGACGTGGGCCCGAGCGGCAGCCGGATCTCCTCGCTGCACAGGCCCAGCCGCGCGAGCGCGTATTTGGTCGGGGCCGGCGAATTGTCGAGGAACAGCGCCTTGTGCAGGCCGATCAGCCGGTCCTGCCAATTGCGTGCCGTCGCATAGTCGCCCGCGGCCGCGGCCTCATGCAGGGCCACCATGGCCTCCGGTGCCACATTGGAGGTCACCGAGATCACGCCGACGCCCCCCTGGGCGTGATAGCCGGGATAGCTGGGATCATCACCCGAGATCAGGTCGAACTGACCCCCGATGTTCGCCCGCATCCAGCTGACCCGCGACAGGTCGCCGGTCGCGTCCTTGATGCCGACGATGTTCGGATGAGCCGCCAGTCTCGCAACGGTCTCATTGGCCATGTCCACGCCGGTCCGGCCGGGCACATTGTAAAGCAGCACGGGAAGCTGAACGGCCTCGGCGATCGCCTCGAAATGCAGTGCCAGACCTGCCTGCGAGGGTCGGTTGTAATAGGGGGTGACGATCAGGGCCCCGTCGGCACCCACAGTCTTGGCGTGACGCGCCAGTTCAATCGCCTTGTCGGTCGCCGACGACCCCGCGCCGGCGATGACCCGGATGCGGCCCGCCGCGACCTTCACACACAGCTCGACGACACGCTTGTGCTCGTCGGGATGCAGCGACGCGCTCTCGCCCGTCGTGCCCATCGGCACAACGCCGTGGATTCCGGCCGCAATCTGGCGTTCCAGAAGTCGGGTGAAGGCGGCTTCGTCCACCTTTCCGTCACGAAGTGGTGTGATCAGGGCGGTGATCACGCCCTTGAACAAGGGGGCGGTCATTGAGACAGTTGGTCCTGCGTGGAAAATCGGGGCGACAGTCGCCGGATGTTAAGCGTTGGAGGGTAGGTTGCCGGTCGCCCGACCGCAACCGCGACGGATGGAGATCGGACAGGTCATGATCGTAACCAGCCTGGCGGCCGCCCTGGCCCTGCTCGCCCCTGCGCCCGAGACCCTGATTCCCCAGGAAGTCCCGTACAGCGCCGTGGCCTCGGGCCCGGCCAGCAACCAGGCGCGCCTGCTGAACGATCAGGACACCGCTCTTTTCCGTCAGGGTCTGACCGCCGCCCGCGCACGTGACGTCACCGGCGCGCGGAACGCCGCCGCCCAGATCAGCGATCCGGTCGCCCGCAAACTCGTCGAATGGGCCCTGCTGGATACCTCGGCGGACCGGATGCCGATCAGCGATCTCCTCGTTGCCCGCACCGCCTTCGCCGGCTGGCCGCGTGCCGAGAGCCGGAACGCCGCCACCGAGCGGGCGCTGGACCGGGCCTACGCTGGACCAGACGCTGCCCTGAACCTCTTCGCCCGCAGTGGCCCCACGACGGTCGAGGGGGCCATTGGACTCGCGGATGCGCTGGAACAGCGCGGCCGGTCGGACGAGGCCCGCCGCCTGATCACCGACTGGTGGCGCACCCGCTCATTCGACGATGCGACCCAGACCCGCATCCTGACGCGCTGGGGCTCGACCCTGACCCAGGCCGACCATGAGGCGCGGCTGAACATGCTGCTGCTCGGGCCGCACGGTCCGGCCACCCGCGCGATGGTCCAGCTGGTCCCGGCGGACCGCCAGGCCGTTGCCAATGTGGTCATGGCCCTGCGCACTGCCTACAGCCCTGACGCCATCGTGGCGAACCTCAGCCCGACCCAGGCACTGGACCCCGCCGTAGCCCTGGAACGGGTCCGCATCCTGCGTTCGCAGAACCGCCAGTCCGAGGGTTTCGCCCTCCTGCGCGCCCTGCCCGCAGCCCCGTCGCACACCGAGGGCCAGAACACCCTGTGGAGCGAGCGCCGCAACTATTTCCTCGATGCCCTCGAACGCCGGAACGGTCAGGCCGCCTATGACGCCATGGCCGGCCACGGCTTCCCCGCCGGCGAGCGCAAGGTCGATGCGGAATTCTTCGCCGGCTGGGCCGCCCTGGTGAAGCTGAACGACCCGGTCCGGGCCGCGCGCCATTTCGAGGCCCTGCGTCAGATGTCATCGACGCCCATCACCCAGGGTCGCGCCCTCTACTGGCTGGGTCGTGCCGCCGAGGCGCAGGGCAATACCCCCGCCGCGGTCCAGTTCTATCGGGACGGCGCCCGCCACATCCAGACATTCTATGGCCAGTTGGCCGCCGAAAAGGCGGGGCTGACGACGATCAACCTCCCGGCTGATCCGGACCCGACGCCGTCGGATGTGGCCGCCTTCGAGGGCCATGAGGTGGTTCGCGCCCTGCGTATCCTCGGCGAGACCGGCGAGATGAGCCTGTTCCGCGTCTTCGCCTTTCAGCTGGACGACGACCTGCCGGGCCCCGCCGGACTGGCGCTGCTCATGGATCTGTCGCGCAACTATGGCGAAGGCTTCACCGCCATGATGGTGGGCCGGGCCGCCAGCCAGCGCGGCTTCCTGATGCCCGAGCGCCAGTATCCTGTCCGCCTGCCGCCTCCGGTGGACGGCGCCGCGCCGCTGGAGTTCACCCTGGCTATCACGCGTCAGGAATCCAGTTTCGATCCCCGCGCCCGTTCACATGCCAATGCGCGCGGCATGATGCAGTTCATCCCGGCCACGGGCCGCTCCGTGGCCCGTCAGCTCGGACTGCCCTATTCGGATGAGCGACTTTACGACGCTGACTTCAACATGACCCTGGGCAGCTTTCATCTCGGTGACCTGACCAGTGATTTCGGCGGCTCCATGCTGCTGACGACCATCGCCTACAACGCCGGACCCGGACGGCCCCCGCAATGGGTCGCGCGTTGCGGCGACCCGCGTGGCGCGGCCGTCGATCCCGCCGACTTCATCGAATGCGCGCCCTTCACGGAAACTCGCAACTATATGATGCGAGTCATGGAAAACATGCAGGTTTATCGCGCTCGGCTGAACGGTGGATCAGCGCCGCTGACCCTGTCGGCAGACCTGCGTCGTGGCGCCCCTGCGGGCCCCTCACCCTATTCCTATGCGGGCGGAGAGGGGCTTCAGGCTCCCGTCGGCGAACCGACCGAATAACGCCCGCTCGCCAGCAGCGGCCCGTCCGGACCGTCGATCCAGCGGGCGGCGAGGCCAAACGTCCCGGCCATGACGCCTGGCGTCAATGCGTCCAGCGGCGGGGCATCGGCGACGACCCGGCCGGCATCCAGCACCACGATCCGGTCGGCGAACCGGGCCGCAAGCGCCAGGTCATGCAGGCTGACCAACACCGCCTGCCCCGCCGCCGCCCGGGTCTTCAGCCGCTCCATCACCATCAACTGCGCCTCGGGATCCAGACCGGCTGTCGGCTCATCCGCCAGCAGGGCCGTCGCCCCGGTTGCCAGGGCCCGTGCCAGCAGCACCCTGGCCCGCTCGCCGCCCGACATCTCGGCCACGCCCCGGTCCGCCAGATGCCCGGCCTCGACCTCCTCCAGCGCGGCCCGGGCTGCCGCCATGGCGTCTGCGCCCGACAGGAAAGGCGCGCCAAGGGCGGCGACCTCGATCGCGGGCAGGTTCCATGCAATCCGGCCCTCCTGCGGCAGATAGGCTACGCGCGCCGCCCGGGCCCGAAGCGACAGGGTGGTCACGTCGTCTCCCTGCAGACGCACGACACCCCCGGTCAGGGGCAGCAGTCCGGCAAACGCCCGGATCAGGCTGGACTTGCCGGCTCCGTTGGGACCGACAACGGCCACCAGCTCGCCTGTTTCCACCAGCACATCCGCGCCGTCCAGCACGGTGCGCCCGCCAAGGCTGGCGTCGGCGTCCCACATGGTGAGGAAGGCCGTCACAGCCGCCACTCCCGCGCCGCCCGCCACGCGATCAGCGCGAACAACGGGGCCCCGACCAGGGCCGTGAACACGCCCAGCTTCAGCTCCTGATCCGTCGGGGTCATCCGCGCCAGCAGGTCCGCAACCACCAGCATCAGCCCGCCCGCCAGCGCCGAGGGCAAAAGCAACCGTCCCGGATCACCGCGCACGGCGCTGCGTACCAGATGGGGTGCCGCCAGCCCGACGAAGCCGATCACCCCGGCCACTGCCACCGCTGCCCCGGTCGCCAGCGCCGTGGCCGCCAGCGCCAGCAACCGCAACCGCGCCATCGGCAGGCCCGAGGTCCCCGCTGTCTCCTCGCCGAGGCTCAACATCCGCAGACCCGGCGCGGCCAGGAATGCCAGGGCACCGGCGACCAGCACTGCCGGGGTCACCCAGGCGACGTCGATCCAGCTCCGGTTCTGCACCGACCCCAGCAGCCAGCCCATGACCTCGGCCGTGGCGATGGGTGACGGCGAAAGGTTGAAGATCAGGGCCGTCGCGGCTCCGGCGAAACTCGATACCGCCACACCGAACAGGATCAGGGCTTCCGGCGACCGCACCCGTGTCGAGAACAGGATCAGCAGGCTTCCGGCCAGCCCCGCCCCGACGAGGGCCGCGATCTCCACCGCGCCGGGGGCAGCGGCTGCACCCAGCACGATGGCCGCTGCCGCTGCCAGCGCCGCCGAGGCCGAGATACCCAGCACACCCGGATCGGCGAGCGGATTGCGCAACAACCCCTGCATGACCGCGCCCGACAGCCCCAGCGCCGCCCCGACCATCAGCGCTGTCGCCACGCGCGGTGCCCGGACCTGCCACAGCACCTCCGCCGGCCCGGAGCCGGGCTCGGCAAAGGCCTGGCTCATCTGCGCCATGTCGAAAACGGTCTCGCCCAGCAGGATTCCCAGAACGGACGCCACCGTGATCAGCCCGCCAAGGATCAGGGTCAGCCGTGAAGGCCGCGTCATGTCCCGGCCTTCAGCATCGCCGCCGCATCGGCCGCGAACCAGGCCGGACAGGTCAGGGCTGCCGCCGGCAGCCGCGCCGCCACGCGACCTTCCGCGGCCCGCTGAACGACCGGATGCCGACCCGGCCCACGCCAGTCGCCACGGACCTGGTCAAAGAAGCCCAGCACGAAACGCGCGGGCGGAAACAGGGCGATCCGTTCGACACTGACGGGTGCGAAGAAGGGCGTGGCCGCCGCATTGCTGAACCCGGCCGCAGCCAGGATCGCGTCCATCAGGGTGCCCTTGCCCGCCGTGAACCCCCCGGCCGTCAGATACAGGGCCGAGCGGTGCGCCGCAGCCGGTACAGGAGCCGCACGGCGCAGCGTGGCATCCATCCGCGCCACCAGTGCCTCGCCGCGCCCGGGCACGCCGAGACCTTGAGACACAGAACGAATGTTGTGTTTTATCGTGTTGAAATCATGGGCATCAGATATCGTAACGACCCTCGCGCCCGCTGTCTCCAGCCGGGCCAGCAATCGTGGTTCCCCGCCCCAGTAGCGCACGACGACGTCGGGCCGGAAGGCGATTGCGGCCTCCAGCGTCGGCCGTACCCGTCGCCGGCCCTCAGCCGCCTCGCGCATCCAGGCGTCAGGGTCATCCGCCCGCGGCGACAGCGCCAGCTCGGCATCGGGTCTCAGAGCCAGCACATACTGATCGGCGCACTGGTCCAACGCCATGATCCGCAATGGCCGCGCCTCAGCGCCACCGGCACCCAGGATCAGTGCACCCGCCAACGCCCCTGCCAGCGCCCCTGCCAGCCGCTTCACGGCTTCAGCAGGCCCGCGAACAAGCCCTCAAGCAGGGTGGTCACCAGGGCCTCCCGTTCGACCCAGTCAAAATAGGGTTTGGTGATCATCAGCGACACCACGCCGTGGCAGCCGGCCCAAAGCGCCTGGGCCGTCGTCCGGGCGTCGCCCCGCAGCAGCCCGGCCGCCTCGGCATCCTCAACAATGACCTCGAACGAGCGAAAAAGGTTGCCACCCAGTTCCTGCGCCGCGGAAAGGGCCCCGTGCTGAAGCTCCACGGGCCGGGTCATGTGAATCAGTCGGTAGGCGTTCGGGTTGGCGAAGCCGAAGTCGATGTAGGCCCTCAGCATGCGCCGCAGTCGGATCTCCGGCTCTGCGGGTTCGGCCACGATCGCCTCGTTCATCTCCAGCAGCGCCGAAAAGGCCTGACTGCAAATCTCCTGGAGGATCTCGCCCTTGTCGGCGAAATGCATATAGAGCGCGGTCGAAGAGAGGCCGACCTCATCGGCGATCTTCCGGATGGTCGCCCCTTCGTAGCCGTGCTCGACGAAAATTCGTTCGGCCGCCGCCAGGATTTCCGCACGGCGGGCATGGCCTTCGCCCTTCGGCTTGCGCCGGGAACGCAGGGTGAGCGGGGTGGCAAGAGCGGTCACGCAGGGACTCCGGACGTCCTGCCCTGAATAGCGGCATTCCCTGTCACGCGCCAATCGCTTGCCGCCGGCCCATCGCAGGGATAACCTGTGGTAGTGGAGGGGACTGTCGTCAGCGAACCGGATGAGACCCGGCAGGACGCCGGGCGATATGGGCCGCCGCTCGACCAGAGTGCGGCCATGCGCAGCCCTTCGGCTTTCCAGACCGCCCTTCTGGTCGCCGCCATCTCAGGCTCTGCCCTCGCGCTTTGGTTATGGCCTGATCGCGTGGGCGGCTGGCTTGTCGCCGTCGCAGCCTTCGCCTTTCTGGCCATGGCGATCTGGCGCGTTCTTCTGATCCTGCTCAGTGCCGCGCCATTGCCCGAGCCGCCGGTCCCGGCCTGCTGGCCGCGCTACACCGTCCTGGCGGCCCTTCACGATGAAGCCGAGGTCGTGGGCCAGCTGGTCGGTCGCCTGTCGCGAATCGACTATCCGCCTGACCGCCTTCAGGGCCTGCTGGTCCTGGAAGCCCATGATCATGAAACCATCGCCGCCGCCCTCGCCGCGCCTCGTCCTGAATGGCTCAGGATTCTGGTGACCCCGCCCGGCAAGCCGCAGACCAAGCCGCGCGCCCTGAACCATGCCCTCGCCCATGCCACGGGCGAGCTTCTGACCGTCTACGACGCCGAGGACGCGCCCGACCGCCTTCAGTTGCGGGAAGCCGGGGCACGGTTCGCTGCCGATCGGAGCGGCCGACTGGCCTGTCTGCAGGCCCCGCTGCGTATCCGGAGCGCGGACGGTACAGCCTCGGGCTTCGTCGGTCGGCAGTTCGCCGCTGAATATGCGAGCCTGTTCGAGACCATCCTTCCCGGCATGGCGCGTCTCGGCCTGCCCTTTCCCCTGGGTGGAACCAGCAATCATTTCAGGGTCGATGTCCTGCGCGCCGTCGGCGGCTGGGACGCATGGAATGTCACCGAGGACGCCGATCTCGGCTTCCGGCTCTGGAGCCATGACTGGACGCTTGGTGTGATGGCCCGCCCGACCTGGGAGTCGCCGCCCGACGGCATGGCCCACTGGTTGCCCCAGAGGACCCGTTGGCTGAAGGGCTATCTACAGACCTGGGGCGTGCACAGCCGAAGGCCATGGCGACTTGGCTGGAGAGGGGCCCTGGCCCTGGTCATGACTGTGGGTGCCGGTCTCGTCTCGGCGGCAATCCACGGCCTGACCCTCGCCTGGGTGACGGCAGCGGTGCTGGTGTCGGCGATGGCCGGCCTCTCGCCGGAGACGCCGGTGCTGGCCCTCTGTGTCCTGGCGCTCGGCGCGGCCTCGGCCTGGCTGTCCTGTGCCATCGGAGCACGGCGTGCCGGGACGTCCTACGACGCGGGCGACATGATCAGGGCCCCGGCATACTGGGCCATGCTTTCCCTCGCCTTCGTCCACGCCGCATGGCGTCTGGTTCTCGAACCCTTTGCCTGGGACAAGACCCCCCACCGGCGCGACGCCGGGCCTGACCCGGATTCTCCGGGGCCGGCAGCGGCCGAACCGAACGCCGCGCTGGACGGGACCGCGCCTCTCCGCCTATCAGCGGGTCATGCCGCCGCGCCTTAACCCGTCGCCCGAGACCCTCGTCACCCGCGCCTGGGCTGACTACGCCCTGCTGGACAGCGGGGACGGCCGCAAACTCGAGCGCTATGGCCGCCATACCGTGGTCCGGCCAGAGCCCCAGTGCTTCTGGTCGCCGCGCGATCCGGCCGCCTTCGATGCCGCCGACGCGGTCTTCGATCCGACCGACGAGGACGAGACGGGCCGCTGGCGGTTCGCCGGTAATCCCGTCGACAGCTTTCCCCTGGCCTGGCGGGATGTACGCTTCACCAGCCGCTTCACCCCGTTCCGGCATCTCGCCTTCTTTCCGGAACAGGCTGCCAACTGGGACTGGCTGGACGGCCGTATTCGTGGCTTGAAGCAGCCGAAGATCCTGAACCTGTTCGGTTACACCGGCGTCGCCAGCCTCGCCTGCGCTGCGGCCGGGGCCGAGGTCACCCATGTCGACGCCTCAAAGAAGTCCGTCGCCTGGGCTCGCGAGAATGCCGGCCTGTCCGGCATGGCCGACCGTCCGATCCGATGGATTGTCGAGGACGCGCGCAAATACGTCGCCCGCGAGGTCCGGCGCGGCGTGAAATACGACGGTATCATTCTCGACCCTCCCAAATACGGTCGCGGTCCGACGGGCGAGGTCTGGCGTCTTTTCGAGGACCTGCCGGCACTGCTGAAGGACTGCGCTGCCCTGCTCTCCGACGAGGCCTCCTTCCTGCTGCTCAACGCCTATGCCGCCCGCGTCTCCGGCCTGTCGCTGGCCCATCTGATGGCCGAGGCGACGGCGGACCGGGGCGGTGTGATCGACTGGGGCGAACTGGCCCTGGCCGAGGACGGCCCGGACGGCCGGGCCATCGGCCTCAGCTTCTTCGCGCGCTGGTCCGCATGAGTGATCGTCTCATCACCTCCCTGACCAATGACACGGTCAAGAACGTCCGCGCCCTGCACATGCGCAAGGAACGCGAGGCCACCGGTCAGTTCCTTGCAGAAGGTCTGAAGTTTATCGGTGAAGCCCTTGATCAAAAACGCGCACCACGCCTGCTGCTGGTCGGTGAGGACGCCCGGCCGCATCCGATCCTGGACCGCGCCCGCGCGGCGACCCGTGCTGCCGGTGGCGAGGTGGTGGTCGTCACCCACGCCATCCTCGAGAAGATCAGTCGCCGCGACAATCCGCAGACGGTGCTGGGTGTCTTCGACCAGGTCTATACCCCCCTGTCCGCGATCCAGCCGGCCTCGGCACCGGCCTGGGTGGCTCTGGAACAGGTCCGGGATCCCGGCAATCTGGGCACCATTATCCGCACCGCCGATGCGGCCGGCTGCGGCGGCGTCATCCTGATCGGCGACTGTGTCGATCCCTTCTCCGTAGAGGCCGTCCGCGCCACCATGGGCTCGGTCTTCGCCGTCGCCATCGCCCGCGCCACGCCGGCCGAATTCCTTGCCTGGCGCCAGATGTGGCCCGGCAGCGTCATCGGCACCCGGCTGGACGCCACGGTCGGCCACCACGACGCGGCCATCGAATACCCGGCCCTGATCCTGATGGGCAATGAACAGGCCGGCCTGACGGACGTCCTGGCCGAGGCCTGCGACGTTAATGTCAAAATCCCGATGCGCGGACGGGCCGATAGCCTCAACCTCGCCGTCGCCACCGGCATCATGGTCTATGCGGTGACGGACCGGGCCTGACCCGCGGCGCCTAGGCGTCCTCCAGCAGCACCACGCCCGGGGCCGATTTCAGCGCGCCCCGCAGAGCCCCGTCCAGCCGGTAGCGGCCCGGGAGTTTCAGCTCCACCTCGCGCCGCCCGTCCAGGGAGGCGATCAGCGACACCTCCCCGCCCCTGCCCTCTGACCTGGCCCGATCCAGGCGCGACCTGAGCGCCGCCGGATCGACGCCCCTGGCCGAGACATGGATCCGGAGCCCCATGGCACCGTCGTCGATCAATGAGTCCAGCGGGGACGCGTCATCCCCGAAGAAGCGGACTTCGCCGTCGGCCGACTTGGCCCGGACCCTGACCATGACGGAGGCACCGACCTCCAGCACCTCGCGGCATTTGCGCAGCTGTTCGGGTGGAAACAGGCATTCAAACTCGCCGGTCGGGTCCGAGAAGGTGACGAAGGCGAATTTCTCCCCCGACTTGGCGCTGGCCCGCTCCTGCCGGCGGCGAACCACACCCGCCATCAGGAAGGCCTCGTGGCCGCTCTCGGCCAGGGCGGTGGCCTCGGCGACGAAGGTGACGCGTTTGCGCTTCAGTGCCGGGGCCATGTCCTCCAGCGGGTGGCCGGACAGGTAGAAGCCGACCGCCGCCAGCTCCTGATCCAGCTTCTCCGGGCCCACCCACGGCTCGACCGGCTTCAGCCGCGGCCGCGCCGCACCGGCCTGGTCACCGCCGAACAGGGACACCTGCGACGAGGCCCGCTCGGCAGCGACACTCTGGCAATAGGCCATCAGGGTGTCGGCCTGTTCGACCAGCTGGCGGCGGTTGGAGTGGAAACTGTCGAAGGCCCCGGCGCGGGCGAGGTTTTCCAGCGCCCGTTTGTTGACGCTGCGCGGATCGACCCGTTCGAGGAAGTCGAAGATGTCCGTGAACCGCCCGCCGGTCTCCCGAACCTCGACGAGATGTTTCATCGCCTCCAGGCCGACGTTGCGGATGGCCCCTAGGGCATACAGTACCGAGCCTCCGGTCTCGTCCCAGGCCACATCGAAATCGGCCGAGGACCGGTTTACGTCCGGGCCCTTGATCGGCACTTCGAAGCGCCGACAATCCTGATAAAAGACAGCGAGTTTGTCAGTATTGCTCAGGTCGAGCGACATGGACGCGGCCATGAACTCGACCGGATTATTGGCCTTCAGCCAGCCGGTCTGGAAGCTGATCAGGGCATAGGCGGCGGCGTGCGACTTGTTGAATCCGTAGCCCGCGAACTTGGCCACCAGATCGAAGATGAAGCCGGACTGTTCCTCCGAAACCCCTTTCTCGGAGGCGCCCGCCACGAAGCGCGCCCGCTGGAAATCCATCTCCTCCTTCTTCTTCTTGCCCATGGCGCGACGAAGAAGGTCGGCCTCGCCCAGCGAATAGCCGGCCAGGATCTGGGCGATCTTCATCACCTGCTCCTGGTAGATGATGACGCCATAGGTCTCGGTCAGGACGTCGACCAGCGACGGGTGCAGGCAGTCGACGTCCTGCCGGCCGAATTTCCGGTCGATATAGGTGTCGATCATCTCCATCGGCCCGGGCCGGTACAGGGAGATCAGGGCGGTGATCTCCTCGATCGAACCGCAGCGCATCTTGCGCAGGGTGTCGCGCATGCCCTGGGATTCCAGCTGGAACACCCCGACCGTCTGGCCAGAGGCCATCAGCTCATAGGTCTTGGGATCATCCAGCGGCAGGCGGTTCCAGTCGACCGCCGCCCCGCGTCGTTCCAGATAGACCCGGGCGCGATCCAGAACGGTCAGCGTCTTCAGGCCGAGGAAGTCGAACTTCACCAGCCCAGCGGCCTCGACCCATTTCATGTTGAACTGGCTGGCCGGGATGGTTGACCGCGGATCCTGGTACAGGGGCACCAGTTCGGTCAGCGGTCGGTCGCCGATCACGATCCCGGCGGCGTGGGTGGAGGCGTTGCGGTACAGCCCCTCCAGCTCCAGCGCCGTGTCCAGCAGGGTGCGTACCGCCGCCTCGGAATCGCGCGCCTCACGCAGACGCGGCTCGAGCTCGATCGCCTGGGCGAGGGACACGGGGTTGGCAGGGTTGGCCGGCACCATCTTGGCCAGCCGGTCCACCTGCCCCAGTGGCATCTGCAGCACCCGGCCGACGTCGCGCAGCACGGCCCGCGCCTGAAGGGTGCCGAAGGTGATGATCTGCGCCACACGGTCCTTGCCGTACCGCTCCTGGACATAGTCGATCACCTCCTCCCGCCGCTCCTGGCAGAAGTCGATGTCGAAGTCGGGCATGGAGACCCGCTCAGGATTGAGGAACCGCTCGAACAGAAGGCCGAACCGCAACGGGTCGAGGTCGGTGATGGTCAGGGCCCAGGCGACCAGCGAGCCCGCGCCGGAGCCCCGCCCCGGCCCCACAGGAATGCCGTGGTTCTTGGCCCATTTGATGAAGTCCGAAACGATCAGGAAATAGCCGGGGAAACCCATCTGCTGGATGATCCCGACCTCCCATTCGAGGCGGGCCCAGTAGTCGGCCTCCGGCGCGACCGGGGTCACGGCCTGCAGCCGCGCCTTCAGCCCCTCGCGGGCCTGATGCATCAGCTCCTCGGGCTCGGTCCGCCCAGCCCCGGCCTCGAACCGTGGCAGGATCGGCGCACGGGTGGGCACCAGGAAGGCGCAGCGGCGCGCAATCTCCACCGTCGTGTCGCAGGCTTCGGGCAGGTCGGCGAACAGCTCCCGCATGGCGGCGGCGGGTTTGAACCAGTGCTCACCGGTGACCCGCCGCCGGTCTTCCTGGCCGGTGAAGGCCCCGTCGGCGATACACATCAGCGCATCGTGCGACTTCGCCTGCGAAGCCTTTGCGTAGTGGACGTCATTGGTGGCGACCAGGGGGACGTCATGGGCATAGGCCCAGTCGACCAGCCCCCGCTCCGCCTGCCGCTCGCTGGCCAGACCATGACGTTGCAGTTCGACATAGAACCGGTCGCCGAACACCCGCGCCATCTCGTCGAGGGTTGCGTTCGCCTCGGCCGGCTTGCCCTGCACGAAAAGCGGATCGACCGGACCGTCGGGCCCCCCTGACAGCAGGATCAGGCCTTCCGACCGTTCCGCGACCATGGACCATGGCACACTCGGCTCATCCATCGACCCGGCGTCGAGGAAGGCCGAGGACGACAGGGCGCACAGGTTCAGCCAACCGGCCTCATTCTGCGCCAGCAGGACCACGGTCGGCACCCTGGCCCAGCGTTCGTTGATCTTGCCGCCGATGCCGGTGACCGGAAGCGCGCAGGCCACGATCGGCTGCACGCCGGTCCCCTTGGCCGCTTCCGAAAACTCCAGTGCCCCGAACAGATTGGCGCGGTCGGCCACGCCCACAGCCGGCATGCCGGCATCCGCTGCCAGGGTCGCGACCTTGCCCGCCTTGATCGCGCCTTCCAGCAGCGAATAGGCCGAGCGGACCCTCAGGTGGATGAATTGCGCGACTGCGACTGCGTCGGAAATGGCCAGACCCTCTTTGAGCTGGCCCATTTCCGACTCACGAAATCAGAAACGCTGCCTGCCACGCCATCCAGACGAAGCCGCTGCACGACGCAAGCGACAGCGTATCCTTCACCCAACGCGCCATGATCTTTTCCCCAGATTGCGTGTTCTGGCTATGTTCTATGTTGCGGCTTTGTTCCCTGTCAACCCTTCATCTGGGACAACACATTCACGCCCATCCGGGCTACAGTTCCCGCACGCCCCGAGTCACCGCCCTCCCGGCGGCAGGCGGCGCAGGAGTTCCGGCCATGGCCAAGGGTCAAGTCAAGAGCAACAAGGAAGTCCGCAAGCCCAAGGCCGAAAAGCCCAAGCCCTCCGTGGCGGTCAGCAGCAGCTCGCCCTTCACGACACCGCCCGGGAAGAAATAGGGGCCGGGGAACCGTCCCTGCCCCCAGCCAACGGTTCAGTCGGCCTCCAGCCGCCGATCGCATTCCGCCACCCCGTCCGCGACCTCGGCGCGGGCGTAGAGCTCCCGTGCCGCTGACCAGGCCACGCGGGCCTGGTCCGTCTTGCGCAAACCATCCAGCGCCAGCCCGGTAAGCCTCAGGGCATTGGCCATGTCCAGCGACGTCCCCCGCCCGTTCGCGCGGTACAGGGCCGCCGCCTGTTCGGCGTGGGCCAGCGCCTGCTCGAGATGATCCGCCTCCCGGTCGAGGTCGGACAGGTGCCGCAGGGCATGGGCCTGCAACAGCGGCGCGCCACTTTCACGGCTCAGGGCCGCCGCCCGGGCATAGCTGTTCCGGGCGTCACCGGGCCTGCCTTCGGCAGTGGCCTCACGCGCGAGGGTCAGATGAGCTTCTATGGCCTCGGTCATCAGTCGATCCTGCCGCGCCGGTTTCAGTAGGTCTGGCTCAGTATGTCTGGCTTTGGGCCGGCCGCTCTTCCAGATGGCCGTCCTTCAGTGCGAACACCCGATCCATATGCCCCGCCAGTTCCATATTGTGGGTCGCGATCAGGGCGGCGACGCCGGTGTCCTTGACCAGCCGTTGCAGGGCTTCGAACACACTCTGGCTGGTGGCGGGGTCAAGGTTCCCCGTCGGCTCGTCGGCCAGCAGCAGGCGCGGCCGGTTGGCCAGGGCGCGGGCCACGGCGACCCGCTGCTGTTCCCCGCCGGACAGCTGAGCCGGCTGGTGCGTCAGCCGCTCCCCAAGGCCGAGGGCGGTCAGCACCTCTGAGGCCCGTTCGCGGGCCTGGGCCTGGCCGACGCCGGCGATGCGCAGCGGCAGGGCGACATTGTCGCGGGCGTCGAACTCGGCCAGCAGGTGGTGGAACTGATAGACGAAGCCGATGCTGGCGAGGCGTATATGGGTCCGCGCCCGTTCGTCGAGACCGCCGACATCGGCACCGTCGATACGGATCTCGCCCGAGGATGGCCGCTCCAGCAGGCCGGCGGCGTGAAGCAAGGAGGACTTGCCCGAGCCCGACGGCCCGATCAGACCGACGACCTCGCCCGGCATGACATCGAGATTGACGCCCTTCAGCACCGTCAGGCCGCCGGTCGCGGTTTCATAGGTGCGGGTGACGTTCCTTACGGAAAGGACGGGGGCCTTACTCATACCGAAGTGCCTCAACCGGATCCATTTTGGCAGCGCGCCAGGACGGCAGCAGCGAGGCCACACAGGACATGAAGACGGACCACAGGGTGACCCAGACCACATCCATCGCATCGACCTCGGCCGGAATGGCGTCGAGCATATAGACGTCGGCATTGAAGAGCTGGACCCCGAGCACCCACTCAAGGAAATGCTGGATCGCGCCGATGTTGAGGCAGAAGACCAGCCCCAGGACCAGGCCCGTGATCGTCCCCGCCACACCGATGGCGGCACCGGCGATGAAGAAGATGCGCAGCATCGACGACTGGCTGGCCCCCACGGTGCGCAGGATGGCGATATCGCGGGTCTTGTTCTTCACCAGCATGACAATGCCGGAAATGATGTTCAGGGCGGCAATGGCGACGACGAGGCCAAGGATGATGCTCATCGCTACACGCTCAACCTTGAGCGCGCCCCAGAAGGCGGCCAGACGGTCGCGCCAGTCGCTGACGATGGCGCTGCGTCCGGAGGCCGCCCGCACGGCCTGGGTCAGGTCACCAACCCGGTCAGGCTCTTCGACCTTCAGCTCGATGACGTCCCAGACGCCCTCCTTGCCAAAGAACAGCTGGGCCTGTTCCAGCGGCATGAAGATAAAGGCGCGGTCGAAATCGGCCGTGCCCGAGGTGAACACCCCGCCGATGCGATAGGTCTTCTCCAGCCCGCCCAGGTTGCCGAAGGCGCTGTCGGCCCCGGTAGGGGAATACAGGGTGATGGGGTCGCCGACCCTCAACCCCATGCTTTCGGCCAGGGCCTTGCCGATCAGGACATTGTCGCCGCCGTAGGCCCCCTGTCCGAAGGCGGCACGCGCCTCGGCCGTCAGGCTGTCGAAGACATAGGACATGGAATCCAGGTCCTGCGGGCGGATGCCGCGCACCACGGCACCGGTCGTCTGGCCGGCGGCCCGCACGAGCGCCTGGTTCTCGGTCAGGGGCGAGACGCTGGTCACGCCGGGCACGGCGGCGATCCGCGTGACCGCAGCCTCACGGTCAGGATCGACCAGCACCTGGCCCTGAACATACATATGCCCGTTGAAGGACAGCATCCGGTCCAGCAACTCGTTCCGGAACCCGGCCATGATGCTCATGACGATGATCAGGGCCATGACCGCCAGGGCGATGGCCACATAGGAGATGATGGCGATCAGGGCGATGCCGCCCTCCTTCCGCCGGGCCCGCAGATAGCGCAGCGCCAGTTCGAACTCCCAGGCCGAGAACGGACCGGCCGGTCTGGTCGGCTTCAGGGCCGCCGGCACATCCGTCATCCGCGCACCTTCGCCAGCGCCTCGTCCAGCGGGATCGAAAGCTTCTCGCCGGTTGCCCGACGCTTCAGCTCGACCAGACCCTCGGCCACGCCCTTGGGACCGATGGTCAGTTGCCAGGGAATACCGATCAGGTCGGCGGTCGCGAACTTGCCGCCCGGCCGCTCGTCGGTGTCATCGTAAAGCACCGCCTTGCCCAGGGCCTCCAGCTTCGCCACGGCCTCCTCGCAGGCGGTGCAGACGGCCTCGTCACTGACCCGGAGATTGATCACCACCACATCGAACGGGGCCACGGAGTCCGGCCAGATGATGCCGCCCTCGTCATGGCTGGCCTCGATGATCGCGCCCAGCAGGCGGGACACGCCGACGCCGTAGCTGCCCATGTGGACTTCGGTGTCCTTGCCGTCCGGACCGGCGACCTTCGCCTTCATCGGCGCAGAGTATTTGGTGCCGAAATAGAAGATGTGTCCGACCTCGATGCCGCGCGCGGTCAGGCGATCCGCCTCGGCCGTCTGGCTTTCGAACTGGCCGGCGTCGTGCATTTCCTCGGTCGCTGCATAGAGCCCCGTCCGCTCGTCGACGATGGCCTGCAGGTCGCTCCAGTCCACACCAGCGCCCGGCGCAGGCATTTCGACCAGTTTGCGGTCGCAGAACACCTGGCTTTCGCCCGTATCAGCCAGGACGATGAACTCATGGCTCAGGTCGCCGCCGATCGGCCCGGTGTCGGCGCGCATCGGCACGGCCTTCAGACCCATCCGGGCAAAGGTGTTCAGATAGGCCACGAACATCCGGTTGTAGGCCTTGCGGGCCGAGGCCTCGTCGATGTCGAAGGAATAGGCGTCCTTCATCAGGAACTCGCGACCGCGCATCACGCCGAACCGCGGCCGGCGCTCGTCGCGGAATTTCCACTGGATGTGAAACAGGTTCAGCGGCAGCGCCTTGTAGCTCTTCACAAAGCCCCGAAAGATGTCGGTGATCATCTCCTCGTTTGTGGGCCCGTACAGCAGCTCCCGCTCGTGCCGGTCGGTGATCCGCAGCATCTCGGGGCCATAGGCGTCATACCGTCCCGACTCCCGCCACAGGTCCGCCAGTTGCAGGGTCGGCATCAGCAGCTCGACCGCCCCTGCCCGCTCCTGCTCTTCACGCACGATCTGCTCAATTCGGTTCAGCACCCGCAGGCCCAGCGGCAGCCAGGCATAGATGCCCGCGGCCTCCTGTTTGATCAGGCCGGCGCGCAGCATCAGCTGGTGCGAAACGATCTGGGCGTCCGAGGGCGCCTCTTTGAGCGTGGGAAGAAAATAGCGCGACAGGCGCATGGGCAGAATCCGGCGTGTGAGGCTTGGGACACGAGCTTTAGCCGGGTCATCGGGGCGAAAGCTAGGCCGGGTAGCTGGTGGCTGGCGGATAGTGGCGGGTGATTGCCGCTTCTTTGTCGGCCGAAGGCCGCCGCGGGGCGCGCCACCCGCCCTGGCGGTGGCCAGCCACTGCACGCCAGCCGCTCGCCACTCCTACGGATGCGGCCGTGCGATCCCGTAACGCGCTGCCAGATAGGGGATTATTGCCTCGTCCTGCAGGAAGCGCCGGCCCGTGGCCTCGCTGGTCTGCGCCTCGGGCCAGTCGAAGGTTTCGTCCAGCACCAGGATCGGGCAGCTCTGATGGGCCTCGCCGACCAGCTCGATCACCGCCGGGCGCGGCCGCGGGTGGTCCAGATAGGTGATGTCCAGCGCCTCACGCAGGGCCGGATGGAAGGCAAGCACCCCCTCGACCACGGCCCCGGGCGGGCAGTACCAGGGCCCGCCCTGATCGTCGGTCCAGCCTGGATTGAGCAGAAGCAGCCTGTCCGTCATGGCGTCACGGGACCGGCGGCGCCAGGTCCGGCAGCGGCATCCAGCCGATATAGACCAGCACCATGACGAACAGCCAAAGCAGGGCGGAAACCCAGGTCGTGGTGATGAATTTGCGCTTCAGGTCCGGCTTCTCGGGCGCGCCCCACTGCGAGCCGTCGGTCGGGGGCTCGTGCACCTCACGCGAGGACCCGAGGGGCAGGACCGTGAAAAGCACGGTCCACCAGCAGATGATGTAGACCCCCAGCATGGTGACGATACCGATCGGCATTCAGTGCGCTCCCTCTTTCGGCGTTTCCATCAGTTCGACCAGAACGCCCCCCATGTCTTTCGGATGGACGAAGATGATCGGCGTGGCATGGGCCCCGATCCGCGGCTCACCCGTGCCGAGGATGGTCGCGCCCCTGGCTCTCAGGGCGTCGCGGGCGACGAGGATGTCCTCGACCTCGAAACAGACGTGATGCTGCCCGCCCCTGGGGTTCTTCGCCAGAAAGCCATGGATCGGGCTGTCGTCGCCCAACGGCTCGATCAGTTCGATCTGGCTGTTCGGCAGGTCGATGAAACAGACCCTCACCCCCTGCGCCGGCAGGTCGAACGGCGCATGCGCCTTCGTCGCGCCCAGCAGGTCACGATACATCGCAACACTGGCCTCGATGGACGGCGTGGCGACACCGACGTGGTTGAGTCTACCGATCATGCCCCTGCTGTAGCGGGTGTCGGGCACCCGGAGAAGGCGTCGTCATTGTCGCGTCCCATCCTTGTCCGGCGACCTACTGCAGCGGGAACGGATCCGTCGGCGTCGGCCGGGTTGGAATCGGCATACGCGGCAGGGGTTCGTCGCTATTGGCTGCGTTCAGCAGGAAGGCGGCCATGATGATCGCGGCCTGACGCAAGTCCTCGGCCCGCAGGTGGTCATAGCTGTCGATCGAAGTGTGGTGCAGGCGGGCGCTGTAGTCGAGCGGGTCCTGGATGAACTGGAAGCCCGGGACGCCGACGGTCTGCAGATAGACATGATCGGTCCCGCCGGCGGTCCGCATCGACACGGTCGTGGCCCCCATGGCGCTGAAGGGCTCCAGCCATTCCTGGAAGATCGGGCCCGCCGCGACATTGCCCTCGGCATTGATGCCCCGGATCTTGCCCGAGCCATTGTCGAGATTGAAATAGGCCACCAGATCGCCGTGACCATCGCGCGGCTGGATCGGCCAGCGCTGCCGCCAGGTCCGGCCATTGGGCAGGGCATCCAGCTGGGGATCGCCCAGCGGCGCGCGGGTCGCGAGGTAACGGTCGACATAGGCCAGAGAGCCCCACAGGCCCTGCTCCTCACCGTTCCAGAGCGCGAACCGGATGGTCCGCTTGGGCCGCACGCCCAGGGCCTTCAGGATGCGCGCCGCTTCCATGACCACGGCCGTGCCGGCGGCATTGTCGACGGCACCGTCCGAGGCGACCCAGCTGTCCAGGTGGGCCCCCGCCATGACGTATTCGCCCGAGCGATCCGTACCCGGGATGTCGGCCAGGATGTTGTAGGCGTTGGTGTCCTCCTCATGGAACCGGACCTCGCTCATCAGTTCGAGCGTCGGCCTGGCGTCCTCGGTCAGGGCGAGGCGGGCCAGCCGGCGATAGTCCTCGGCCGCCAGTTCCATGCCGGGCGTCAGCCGCTTGTCGTCCATGCGATAGCCGGAGCCGGTACCGTGCAGCAGGCCGCCGTCGCGCTGGGACATCCGCACCCAGGCCAGAGCGCCCTCCTCCTGCAGAAAGGCGTCCAGCTGGCGCGCGAAGTCCGGACCGCGAAGGGCGGCGGTCGAGGGCTCGGCATGGTTGGGCATGTTGTAGGTATTGGCGTTGCGCAGGTCCTCGTCGCTCAGCCGCCGGAAGGCGGGCTGCGTCGGGTCCGTCACCGCCGTCGGACGCGAGACCAGAACGATCTTGCCCGCCAGCTTGCCGCGCCATTTGGCGAAATCGCCGGCGTTCGCCATGGGCGCGACGATCACCTCACCGCTGATCACGCCGGGGGTGGACGGGGTCCAGGCGATCGGCATGGCCCGGAGGTCAAGCGGCCGGGGCGCCGTCATCCGGGCGCTGGAACGGACGATCGACCAGCCGCGTCCGAAATCGAAAGGGTCGGCGCGGACATTGGACAGCCCCCAGTCGCGGAACTGTTGGGCCGTCCACTGCTCGGCCTGGCGCATCTGCGGTGAGTTGGTCATCCGGCCGCCGATCCGGTCGGTCAGCCAGGCGGCAGTCCGCATGACCTCGCTGTGGTTGAGGCCCTGGTCGATGATGCCGTTGATGGCGACCCGATCCACCTCCTGGGCGGTGGCCGGTGCTGTGGCGAAAATCGCGATGGCGGAAACAGCGACGAGCAGGCGCTTCATGACAGGACCCCTTGAATCAACCGGACCATTTGAACCGCGACGCTGCGATCCGCAAACACCCGGTATGAAAAAGGGGCCGGCGATCGCCCGCCGGCCCCTGTCTTCAACCTGGAAGGTCCGACCTACTGGCCGGCGGTCATGGCAGCGACTTCGCTGGCGAAGTCGGGGCCCTCGACCTTCTCGACGCCTTCACCCAGCGCCAGACGGACAAAGCCGGCCAGGTGCAGGCCGGGCGCGCCCAGTTCCTTGCCCGTGTCAGCGACCAGCTGTTCGATGGTCACGTCGGGGTTCATGACGAAGGGCTGTTTGATCAGCACCACGTCCTTCTGGAACTTGTTGATCTGGCCTTCCACGATCTTGGCGATCATGGCTTCCGGCTTGCCTTCTTCGCGGGCCTTTTCTGTCAGGACCTGACGTTCCTTCTCGATGGCCGCCGGGTCCAGATCGTCCGTGTTCAGCGACAGCGGGGCCGTAGCGGCCACGTGCATGGCGATCTTGCGGCCCAGTTCGCGCAGGGCAGCCTTGTCGCCACCGCCGTGCAGGGCGACCAGCACGCCGATACGGCCGAGGCCCGGCGAGACGGCATTGTGGACATAGGAGGCGACGACGCCTTCATCGACCGACAGGCGGGCGGCGCGGCGCAGCTGCATGTTCTCGCCGACCGTCGCGATCAGGTTGGTCACCTCGTCCTGGACCGACTTGCCGTTTTCCAGCTCGGCGCCGTGCAGACCTTCAAGCGTGGCGTGCTCAAGGCCCAGCTGGGCGAACGACTTGGCGGCGTTCTGGAACAGGTCGTTGCGGGCGACGAAATCGGTCTCGGCGTTGAACTCGATGGCGGCACCGACCTCGCCGGCTCCAACTTCCTTCGAGGCGACGGCGACCAGGCCTTCAGCGGCGACGCGGTCAGCCTTCTTGGCAGCCTTGGACAGGCCTTTGGCGCGCAGCCAGTCGATCGCGGCATTGATGTCGCCGTCGGTCTCCTGGAGCGCCTTCTTGCAGTCCATCATGCCGACGCCGGACTTGGCGCGCAGTTCCATCACGAGGGCGGCTGTGATCTCGGCCATGGGTAGTCTCCTTGGTATGCGTATGCGGGAACGGCCGGGCATTTAGCCCGGCCGTATGTCAGTTTCGCCGTCGACGGAAAGCCGGGGTCTTCTAGACCGCGGTCTCCCCGGCTTCGGCGGCTTCTTCGGCCACAGCCGGCTCGGCGGCAGCGATCATTTCCTCAGCGACCGCTTCAGCCTCGGCGGGAGCGACCTCGGCTTCAACCTTGGCCGCCTTCGGCGCCTTGGCTTCGCGGAGCATCGGCTCGTCCGGGTTGACCGCAGCACCGAGATCGATACCGGCGGCCGACTGGCCGGCAGCCAGGCCGTCGAGGACGGCGTCGGCGATCAGGTCGCAGTAGGTCTGGATGGCGCGGGCGGCGTCATCGTTGCCCGGGATCGGATAGGTGATGCCGTCCGGGTCCGAATTGGTGTCGAGGATGGCGATGATCGGGATGTTCAGCTTGCGGGCTTCCAGGATCGCGATCGCTTCCTTGTTGGTGTCGATCACGAAGATGATGTCCGGGATCGAACCCATGTCCTTGATGCCGCCCAGCGACAGCTCGAGCTTGTCGCGCTCGCGCTGCAGGTTCAGCAGTTCCTTCTTGACCCGGCCGTCACCGCCGCCGTCCAGCAGGGCTTCCAGCTCGCGCAGGCGGGCGATCGAGCCCGACACGGTGCGCCAGTTGGTCAGGGTGCCGCCCAGCCAGCGGTTGTTCATATAGTACTGGGCGCAGCGCTTGGCGGCTTCAGCCACCGGGTCTGAAGCCTGGCGCTTGGTGCCGACGAACAGGACGCGACCGCCCTTGGCGGCGACATCGCGCACGGCGACCAGGGCCTGGTGCAGCAGCGGGATCGACTGCGACAGGTCGATGATGTGGATGTTCGAGCGCGATCCGAAGATGTAGCGCTCCATCTTCGGGTTCCACCGGTGCGTCTGGTGGCCGAAGTGCGCGCCGGCTTCGAGCAGCGAACGCATGGAGAATTCTGGCAGAGCCATGAGGGTAGTCCTTTATCCGATTGATCCGCCGCAGGCGCTGTAAAGACCGGTTGGCCCTCGGAACGGAGCAGACGGGATTTCTCCCCGTCAGCGCCACGCCTGCGTGTGAAGTGGGCGGGCTTCTAGGCGGGTTGGGGCCAAAAGGCAAGCGACGCAGCCCACCTAGGTCCCGCGAGGCTTGGCCCGGCTGGTCGCCTCGGCCTTGGTCGGGTCCTCCGGCCACGGATGCCGGGGATAGCGGCCGCGCATTTCGCTCCGGACGGCAGCCCAGCTGCCGACCCAGAAGCCTGGCAAGTCCTTTGTCACCTGCACCGGTCGCCGCGCTGGCGACAACAGCGCAAGCGTCAGCGGAACCCGCCCGCCGCCGACCATCGGATGCACCGTCGTCCCGAACAGTTCCTGTACCCTGATGTCGACCCGCGGCCCGCCCTCGGCCGCATAGTCGATGGCCGCCGAGCCGAGCGGCGTCGCCAGCCGCGCCGGGGCCAGCTCGTCGAGCGCCCGCTGCCGGTCCCACGGGACCAGCGTCCGCAGCCCGGCTTCCAGCGCGCCGTCGTCGATCTTCTCCAGCGCCTGCACCGCCTCCAGCAGCGGCCACAGCCAGGTCTCGCGCGCCGCCAGCAGACCCGCGTCGGACACGTCCGGCCAGCCGTCCTCCAGCCCGCCCACGAACGCCAGCCGCGCCCTCAGCCCCTCAGCCCGTTCGCCCCAGCGCACGCCCGCCAGCCCGTCCCGATCGACCTCGGCCCGCAATGCCGCCGTGATCGCCGGCCGGTCCGGCGCGCCGACGATCTTCTCGTCCACCACGATCGCCCCAATGCGGCGGACCCGGCGCAGGGTCATCCGCCCCGACGGCTCACGCGCCAGCCGTTCCTCGACCTCGATGCGATGATCCAGCGCCGCCGGATCGACCGGGACGGCCAGCCGGATGCGGTCCCGGGCCTCCCCGCCGCCCAACTCTGCCACCGCCAGCCAGGGCTCCCGCGCCAGGGCGTCGGTCGGATCGAGGAAGGCGCCCCGCCCCGACGCCAGCGAGACCTCGCCCGGCTTGCCGCGCGCCTTCGCCACCCGCTCCGGAAAGGCCTCGGCCAGAAGCGCGCCGACGTCAGCCTCGCCGCCCTGCCCGCTTCCCGCAGCCCGCGCCCAGCGCTCCGCCAGCTTGACGGCGTCCCGCGCCCTCGCAGAACGGTCGCGGTCCAGGCCCCGCAGACGGTCTCTCAGATCCACATCATTGCCGCCGAGCCCGGGCTCGCTAAGCACCGCCGCGATCCGCGCGCCCAGCACCGCATCACCCGCATCGCTCGCGACGGCGACCATATGCGCCAGCCGCGGCGGGAGCGGGATCCGCGTCATCCTCTGTCCGTGGGCGGTCAGCGCCCCGGCCCCGTCCAGCGCCCCCAGTCGCCCCAGCACCTTGCGCGCCTCGGCGAAGGCACCCGCCGGTGGCTGGTCCAGCAGGACGAGCGCCTCCGTGGACCGCGCACCCCATCGGGCCAGGTCGAGCGCAAAGCCGGTCAGGTCCGCCTCGAGGATTTCCGGCCTCTGGTGCGGCACCAGCCCACGCGTCGCCGCTTCGTCCCACAGCCGGTAGCACACGCCGGGTTCCGTCCGTCCGGCCCGCCCGCGTCTCTGATCCGCCGAGGACCGGCTGACCTTCACCGTCGCCAGCCGGGTCAGGCCGCTGGACGGCTCGAACCGCGGCACGCGGGACAGGCCGCCGTCGATCACCACCCGGACCCCCTCGATGGTCAGACTGGTCTCGGCCACGGAGGTCGCCAGCACCACCTTGCGCCGTCCGGCGGCAGCGGGCTGGATCGCCCGATCCTGGGTCTCGCGGTCCAGTGCGCCATAAAGCGGGACCACATCCACCGCCGGATCGCGCAGCCGCTCGCCCAGCCGCTGGGCCGTGCGGTGGATTTCTCCCTGCCCGGGCAGAAAGACCAGGATCGAGCCCCCCTCTTCGCCCAGCGCCTGCAGGATGGTTCGTGTCAGGGCGTCCTCGATCCGCTCGACCGGGTTCCGCCCGCAGTAACGGGTCTCGACCGGAAACATTCGCCCCTCGGCCTCGATCACGGGCGCGTCGCCGAGGATTCGCGACACGCCCCCGATGTCCAGCGTCGCCGACATGACCAGCAAACGCAGGTCCTCCCGCAAAACCCCCTGTGTCTCCCGGGTCAACGCCAGTCCCAGATCCGCGTCCAGCGACCGCTCGTGAAATTCGTCGAACAGCACTGCACCGACGCCCTCCAGCCCCGGATCCTCCAGAATCATTCGCGTGAACACGCCTTCGGTAATCACCTCGATCCGCGTCCCCGGCCCGATCCGGCTCTGCAGCCGGGTGCGATAACCGACCGTCTCGCCTGTTTCCTGCCCCAGGCTCGTTGCCATCCGCTCGGCCGCCGCCCGCGCCGCCAGCCGCCGAGGCTCCAGGACAAGGACCTTGCCGCCGCCGAGCCAGGCCTCGTCCAGCAGGGCCAGCGGCACGACCGTGGTCTTTCCCGCCCCCGGCGGCGCGGCGAGCACAGCGACATTGCCCGCCGCGAGGACGGCCTTCAGAGGCTCGATAACGGCGTGGATCGGCAGCATCATCCAAGCCTCTAGACGGTCGGCGCCCCTTCACGAAAGCGTCGTCAGGGCTTCACCATTCGTAAACCGCGTTGCCAGCGGCCCGCCACGCCGCTAGCGTCCGCGGCATTGAAGGCAGTCCGGGGAGGACTCGCCGTGTATCAGGGGGCGAGACTCGATGTCCGCAGAAGGCCTTAGGCCCAAGGGGAACCGCCTGTTCCTCAAGAAATCCGTAGCCCAGATCCAGAAGGAAGCCGCCAAGAGCGAGCTGAAGCGGTCTCTGGGTCCCATCAACCTGATGAGCCTGGGCATCGGTGCCATCATCGGTGCCGGTATCTTCGTTCTGACCGGCCAGGTCGCCGCGGCCAATGCCGGCCCGGCCATCATGCTCAGCTTCGTGGTCGCGGGCATCGCCTGCGGTCTCGCCGGCCTCTGCTATGCCGAACTGGCCTCGACCATGCCGGTCTCCGGCTCGGCCTACACCTACGCCTATGGCACCCTGGGCGAAGTCTTCGCCTGGATCATGGGCTGGCTGCTGGTGCTGGAATACGGCGTCGCGGCCTCGACCGTCGCGGTCGGCTGGTCCGGCTATGTGGTCTCGATCCTCAATGACTTCGGTCTCGCCGACGGTCTGTTCCCGACCATCCAGTACGCCGGCGGAGAAGGCCCTTCCTGGGCAACCCCGCTGATCCAGGCCGTCACGGTTGACGGCGTCAGCAGCTTCCCGATGACCGGGACGCTGAACCTCGTGGCCGCCATCGGCATCGCCGCCGTCTGCAGCCTGCTGGTTCTCGGCGTCAGCGAGTCGGCATCGATCAACAACATCATCGTGATCATCAAGATCGTGGTGCTGCTGACCTTCATCGCGGTCGGGATCCAGTACATCAACCCCGACAACTGGGTGCCCTTCATCCCCGAGAACACCACCGGCAAATTCGGTGAATACGGCACCAGCGGCATCCTGCGCGGCGCGGCCATCATCTTCTTCGCCTATGTCGGATTCGAAGCCGTCTCAACGGCGGCGGCCGAAGCCAAGAACCCGTCCAAGGACGTGCCGATCGGCATCCTCGGCGCGCTCATCGTCTGCACGCTCATCTACATGGCCGTCGCCGCTGTCATGACCGGCGTGGTTCCCTACCTCGAGCTGGCCAGCCCGGCGCCGGTGGCTGTCGCCATCGACCGCATGGGTCTGGAATGGGCCAACATCGCCGTGCCCTCGGCCGCGGGCGGTGAACTGAACCTGATCAGCTTCCTGATCAAGATCGGTGCCATCACCGGCCTGTCCTCGGTCATGCTGGTGCTGTGCTACGGCCAGACGCGCATCTTCTACACCATGGCCCGTGACGGCCTTCTGCCGAAGGCCTTCGCCGTCATCCATCCGAAGTTCCGCACCCCCTGGATCGGCACCATCCTTCTGGGCATCCTGATCGCTGTCGCAGCCTCCTTCCTGCCGATCTCGATCCTCGGTGACCTGGTGTCCCTGGGTACGGCCGTGGCCTTCTCGATCGTGTGCCTGAGCGTGATCTTCCTGCGCATCAAGCACCCGGACATGGAGCGTCCGTTCAAGGTTCCCGGCGGGATCTGGACGGCAAGCGCCGGCATCCTGGCCTGTCTTTCGCTGGCAGGCTTCAACTTCTGGCCGATGATCCAGCACGCCATGGACGGCAATACGCTGCCCCTGACGATCCTGGCCGCCTATGCCGCGGTCGGCGCGATCATCTACGCCATCTACGGCTTCTGGCACTCCAAGCTCGCCAAGGGCATCGACATCACCGAGGAACACACGATGTCGTCCCCCGCCGAGGCCATGGGCTCCGGCGTGGACAACCAGAAAGACTGATCCCCGGATCAGACCCTGCAAGACGAAGGCCCGGGAGCGATCCCGGGCCTTTTTCGTTGCCGCCTCGCCCGCCCTCGCCTAGACGCTGCATCGAACCTGGCGGATGTGGCGGAACTGGTAGACGCACCAGATTTAGGTTCTGGCGCCGAGAGGCGTGGAGGTTCGAGTCCTCTCATCCGCACCATCTTGCCGACAGGGCGTCCTAGTCCAGGGAAACGCCCCGCCGGGCCGCCTCGGCGCTGTAGAGCTCCGTAAGCCGGTCCCACTGTTCATGATTGACGTCCTCGATCATCCTGACGAGGCGATTGAGGCCGATGGCGGCCTCACAGGCCACCATGGCATCGCGCTCCTCCACGACCAGCAACTGGTTCGCCTTGAGGACGTTCCCGCCGTCGACCTGCGTGGTCCAGCCGCTTGTTATGCCCTCATCGAACTGCACCTCTTCAGCGAACGCCTCGCGCTCCGCCTGGGTCCAGCCGCCCTTGTCCAGAATCTGCTGGCCGTACCACTGGACCAGATCTTCATACTGGACCGAGGCCGCGCCAAGAACACGTCCCGCGTTCAGGCCATCGGCCGCCACAAAGGCATCAACCGCGGCCCTGGCCCGTGCCGGATCCTCGCAGGCTGCCGGATCGACGGACGGGCGGGGCAGGCGTGGAACGCGCACGGCACGCTCGACCCGGGCCCGTCCCGCAGCCTCGTCCTCTGCCAGGCGAACCATCGCGACATCCTGGCAAAGAAAATAGGCTGCGGTGTCGATCGCAATCAGTTCCATCCTCACCCCGCTCAGGCCGTCGTCGGAGAGTGACGACCAGACGACGGCACCGGTCTCCGGGTCGGTCCGGCGATCCGACAGTTCGCCGGAAGCCCTGACCGCTCCATCGACCCGGTCGACGAGGGATTGGGCCGCAAGGGCCAGAATGTCCCGCTCGCCGAGGTTGGTGGCAAAGGCAGCCGTCAGTTCAGCGCTGACCAATTTCCGGGAGCGCGGCGTGGTCGTGAACTCCACGAACCGGAGGGGCGCATCAGCTTCACCGGCCCAGAGGACGAGGCGGTCCCCATAGAACTCGCCAAGCGGCTTTCCGAAGGCACGGCCCGGCACGCAGCTGCCGGCGACTTCAGAGACCCAATAGGCTTCCGGAATGGGGATCTGCGCATGGGCAGGATGCGGCACCAGAGCGGCGGTCAGGACCGTCGCCAAGGCCACCCGTGGGAGAGTCTTCCCGAATTCCATGATCTTCCTCCGGCCTCATTGTTGGCCCGCGGCCGGTTGGGCGGCAAGCCACCCCGTAAAGTTCTTGCTTTGTTCCGGTTTCCCGCTACTGTGGGTTCATGGCGGAAGCGGCAAAAGGACGGGGCGCGCGATCCAATGCGAGCGGGCGGTTCGAACCGGAAACCGTGGAGGCCTTCGATGACGGCTGGACCGCCGACGACCTCGAGGCCGCGCCCCTGCGCACGACCCTGACGCCCCTGCACGCCCGGACCATTATCGCGAGGAACACCAGTCCGGACGTCGGTTTCGACCGCTCCATCAACCCCTACAAGGGCTGCGAACATGGCTGCATCTACTGCTACGCCCGTCCGTCCCATGCCTTCATGGGCCTATCCCCGGGCCTGGATTTCGAGAGCCGCCTCTTCTTCAAGCCCGAGGCCGCACGTCTGCTGGAGCAGGCGCTCTCAAAGCCCCGCTACGTCTCCAAGCGCATCCACATAGGCGGCGACACCGACCCCTATCAGCCGGTCGAGCGCGACCTCAACTCGACCCGCTCGATCCTCGAAGTGCTGCAACGGTTCCGGCACCCGTTCAGCATCATCTCCAAATCGGTGCTGATCGCCCGCGACGCCGACATCCTGGGGCCGATGGGGAGGGCTGGTCTGGCCTCGGCCTGCGTCTCCATCACCACGCTCGACCGCGGTCTGGCGCGCGCCATGGAGCCCCGCGCCTCGACCCCGGCAAAGCGGCTGGAAGCCATATCCCGCCTCGCCGACGCCGGATGCCCGGTCAGCGTCGGCTTCGCCCCGGTCATCCCCGGCCTCAACGACCATGAACTGGAAGCCGTCCTTGAGGCGGCGTCAAAGGCGGGTGCCACCTCCGCCATGTACGTCACCCTGCGCCTGCCGCTCGAGATCAAGGACCTGTTCCGCGAATGGCTGGCCGACGCCCGACCCGAGCGCGCCGCCCGGGTCATGTCCCTCATCCGCCAGACCCGTGGCGGCCGCGACTACGATCCCGACTGGTCCCAACGCATGAAAGGCACCGGCCCCGTCGCCGAACTGATCGCTGCCCGCTTCAAGGCCGCCGTCAAACGCTACGGCCTCGATCGGCCCCGGCCGCAGCTGGATGAGACGCAGTTCCGGGTGCCGGCGAGCGCCAAAGTCCAGGGAGATCTCTTCGATCTCCCTTCCCCCATTTCGGGGGAAGGTGGCTCGCGAAGCGAGACGGATGGGGGCTTGCCCGATGCAGCCTGAACGAACGATCCGACGCGCCCGCCATTTGCGCAAATCACCGACTCGCGCGGAGGAATTCTTCTGGTCGCTGGTCCGTGATCGAGGCCTTGAAGGGCTTCGCTTCCGACGACAGGTTCCGATCGGACAGTATGTCGTCGACTTCGCCTGCCTTTCCGCTCGTCTCATCATTGAAGCCGATGGTGGCGTGCATGTTCTGAGGACGTTTGACGACGCTAAACGCGACGCTTGGCTGACCTCGCAGGGCTTTCGCGTTTTGCGCTTTTCGAACTCCGATATCCTGTCCCGGCCGAACCACGTGCTGGCAGAGATCCGTGAAGTCGTTGGCAAGCCCCCATCCGTCAGGCTTCGCCTGACACCTTCCCCCGAAATGGGGGAAGGCCGACGACTTTAATCCTCCTCCGCCGCCGACGGATCGATCGCATTCGTCACCAGCTCCCGCCAGGTCGGGTCGGTGGCATCGACCAGATCGACATCCTCCATCAGGGCCACCGCCCCGCCGCCGTCCGGCAGGATCAGGCCCAGCACCTCCATCTCCTCCCCGTCCGGTCCCAGATGGGTCTCGGCCTGGACCGCCACCGCCGCCTGTTCCCCGTCCTCGTCCCACCAGATCACCGGCTGCGGCAGGTCCATGGCGATCGGGCGCGGATCGTCGGTGTCGCCCAGGGCAAAGACCGCCCGGCGCGCCTGCACATCGTCCAGGGTCGCCACAGCGCCTGTGAAGGGGATCAGCCGGGTCCAGTCCTCGGCATCGAATCCGCCGCCGTCCTCATCAGGCAGATTGTCGTTCATCGTCATCGCCGGAACACTCCCACCAGCTCCACATGCGCCGACCACAGGAACTGGTCCACCGGCGTGACCCGCTCCAGCCGGAAGCCGGCGTCGATCAGTACGCGCGCATCGCGGGCAAAGGTCACCGGATTGCATGACACCCCGACCACGACCGCCGCCTTGGTGCCGGGCAGTTGCCGCGTCTGCTCCAGCGCCCCCGCCCTCGGCGGGTCCAGCACAACGGCGTCGCAGCCGCGCAGGTCGTAGGGAGCCAGCGGCCGGCGGAACAGGTCACGCGCCTCGGCCGTGATCCCCTTCATGCCGGGTCCTGATCCAATCCCCGCTTTCAGCGCCGCGATCCCCGCCGCTGATCCGTCCGCCGCCAGCACCGGCGCCACAGTGGCCAGCGGGAAGGTGAAGGTTCCCGCCCCGCAGAACAGGTCCGCAATCTTCTTCGCCCCGCGAACGGCCTCGACGGCGCAGCTGACCATGGCGGCCTCGGCCTCCGGCACGGCCTGCAGAAAGCCGCCGGGCGGCAGGGGCACGGTCGCCGGTCCAAACGCCACCTTCGGCTGGCGCTCCATCATCAGGACTTCGCCCGCCAGACTCAGCCGTGCCAGCCCGGCCTCGGCTGCCGCTGCGATGGCCCGCATCCGGGCGTCACCCGACAGCCCGCCCGTGCGCCGCTCGACCCCCGTGACATCCACATCGAGCCCGGTCAGGGTCGCCGTGACATGCAGGGTCGGGGCCGATTTCGGATGCTCCAGAAAGGCCTCGGCCACCCGCGCCAGCGCCGGAAAGGCCGCGACCAGCCGGGGATCGGCCACCGGACAGGCGGTCACCTCGACCAGCCGCCAGCTCTTGCGCGCCTTGAACCCCAGAACGACCCGTCCGTCCTCGCCGCGACGCGCGTGCAGGGCCAATCGCCGCCGCGTCCCCGGGGGCACCGCCACCGTCGCCTCAATCTCGGTCTCGATCCGCTCCCGCGCCAGGGCGAGCCGCACCTGCTCCTGCTTCCAGTCGAGATACGGTCCGGCCGCCCAGTGCTGAAGCGAACAGCCGCCGCAGTCGCCATAGTGGGGCGAAACCGGCGCGATCCGTTCCGGGCTCGGGGTCAGGATTTCCACCCCCTCCAGCCGCCCGTCCCGAACCTCGCCCCGCACCGTCTCGCCCGGCAGGGTCAAGGGCGCGAACACCGGCCCGGTCGGTGTTTCGGCGATCCCGTCGCCCTGCCCGCCCACGCGGCTGATGGTCAGCGTCTCCGTCATCGGCCGCTTCTAGAGGCTCCGGCCCGTCGGCGAAACCTGAACGAAGATGAACGGCCCGATCAAAGCCCGTTCAGTTTCGGGGGCCTATTCCTCGTCATCACAGGAACAGGCGTCGACCCCCGGCGCCCGGTCCCCAGCCAGGATCATGCCGATGTTCACCCGTCTGCCCCTCAAGTCCGCCTTCGGTGCCGCCGCCCTTGCCGCGGCCGGCCTCATGCTGACCCCGGCCGCCGCCTCGGCCCAGGCCTACAGCTACCAGGGCGCACCCCAGGCCTATGGCGACTACAACAGCCAGCGATATGGATATGAGCCGTCGTCCGGCTACAGCTACGGGAGCCAGTCAGACTATGGCTACGACAGCTCCTACGGCCAGTCCCATGACCGCTCCGGCCAGGACGAATGCCGCAGCGAGCGCCGGAATCGTCAGGGGAACGGGGCCCTCGTCGGTGCCACCTTTGGCGCCGTCCTCGGCTCCCAGATGGGGGCCCGCGGCCGCCGGACCGAAGGCAGTGTGCTCGGTGCCGTGATCGGCGGGGCTCTCGGCGCGGCGGTCGGCGGCGACTCGGCCCGTGACTGCGGCGACGGATATCGTGGCCCGGCCCAGTACGGCTATGACGACCGCGGCTATGGCGATCAGTCCCGCTACAGCTATGACGACCGCGGCTACAGCAGCCAGACCTATGGCCGGCGGTCGGGATACGATGACCGCGGCTATGGCCAGCAGCCGTCCTACGGCTATCGCTCCGACTGCCGCCCGGTCGCCGTCCGCAGCCGCGACAGCTACGGCCGCACGGTCACCCGCTACCAGCCGTCCTGCTGACAGAATTGCGCCGCCGATTAATTTTCAGCCCCCCTGTCGATCGGCGGCGTGACGGAGACCCCCGGTGGAGCCATCCACCGGGGGTTTTTCCATTCTGGAAGGGGCGCTAACGCTCGCGACGCGGTCGCTCGCTGCTTGAGCGCGCAGCCCGTCTCCTCCCCATGCAATGAGGAGGGGGACCATGCGAAGCATGGTGGAGGGGCGTCGCCTCAGCCTCGGTCCCGCCGCGAAGCCCACAGCAGGAATTCCACATTCCCGTCGCCCCCGGTGATCGGGCTTTCCGTGGTCGCCTGCACGGCCCAGCCAACACCCTCCAGCCAGTCGCAGACCGCCGCCAGCGCCGCCTGCTGTGCCGCCGGATCCTTGACCACACCCTTCTTGGTCCCGCCCGGCCCCGTCGCTTCGAACTGCGGCTTGACCAGGGTGACCAGATCCGCGTCCGGGGTCGCCAGCGACAAGGCCACAGGCAGCACCTTGGCCAGGCCGATGAAGCTCGCATCACAGACAATCAGCGACGGTGCCTCGGGGATCAGCACCGGCGTCAGATGACGGGCGTCCGTCTGTTCCAGATTGACCACTCGCGGGTCCGCCGCCACGCGCGCATGCAACTGGCCCGAGCCTACATCGACGGCGAACACCCGCGCCGCGCCGCGCGCCAGGCAGACCTCAGTGAAACCGCCTGTAGAGGCCCCGACGTCCAGCACCGTCCGGCCCTCGACGGCCACCGGCCATAGTGACAGCGCATGATCCAGCTTCAGCGCACCCCGCCCCACCCACCGATGGGCATCGGCATAGGCCACGACAGCATCCTCAGCCACAGTCTGGGATGCGGCCTTCGCCGGGACGCCATCGACCGTGACCCCGCCCGCCTCGATCGCCGCCTTCGCCCGCGCCCGGCTCTCGGCCAGCCCACGCGCGACCAGCAGCTGGTCGAGCCGCGTTTTCACCCCACCGCGTCCAGCCGCGCCAGCGCCGCCTGCAGCTTGGCCTTGCCGGCCTCGGCCTCGGCCAGCTTCTGGCGCTGCTCCTCGACAACCTCGGGGGCCGCGCGATCCACGAAATTCGGATTGCCCAGCTTCTTGTTGAAATGGCCGATGTCGCTGTCGAAGGCGGCGATTTCCTTGGCCAGACGCGCCCGCTCGGCCGTCAGATCGATGATCCCGGCCAGCGACAGGGCCGCGGTCGCACCGCCCGAGACAAAGGTCACGGCCCCTTCGGCCGCTGCCTCGACGGTGGACAGGTCCGACACCCGGCCAAGAGTCAGGATCAGGTCGCGGTGGCGCGCGATCCGCCCGGCCGTGACCGCGTCCGGCGCGATGAAGGACAGGCCCGGCTTGGCGCCCTGCGGCACATTCATCTCGGCCTTCAACTGGCGGATTTCCGTGACCAGATCGACCAGCCAGCCGATCTCGCCCTCGGCTGCCGCGTCGATGAAACTGTCCGGCAGAACTGGCCAGGCCGCCCCGATCAGGGTGGCCTCGCTCCGGGCTGCACCCTCGCCGGCCAGCTGGTCCCACAGCTCCTCGGTGATGAAGGGCATGATCGGGTGCATCAGCTTCAGCGTCTGGTCCAGGGTCCAGGCCGTCATGGCCCGGGTCTCGGCCTTGGCGGCCTCGTCCGACCCCATGAACACCGGCTTGGCCAGCTCTAGATACCAGTCGCAGAAGACGTTCCAGACGAAGCGGTACAGGGCCGAGGCGGCATCGTCGAAACGCCCGCCCTCGATCGCCTCGCTGACCCCGCGCTCGGCCTTGGTCAGTTCGCCACGGATCCAGCGGTTGATGGTCTGGTCCACGGTCGCCGGGTCAAAGCCCTCGACCCGCATCGCCTCGTTCATCTGCGAGAAGCGCGCCGCATTCCACAGTTTCGTGCCGAAGTTACGATAACCTTCAATGCGTTGCCGCGACAGCTTGATGTCACGCGTGCCCGACAGAATGGCCATGGTGAAACGCAGCGGGTCGGCACCCAGCTCGTCGATGATGCCGAGGGGGTCGATGACATTCCCCTTCGACTTGCTCATCTTCTGGCCCTTCTCGTCGCGGACCAGGCCATTGATGATGACCCGTTTGAACGGAACCTCATCCATGAAGTGAAGTCCCATCATCATCATTCGGGCAACCCAGAAGAAGATGATGTCCGCCGCCGTCACCAGATCGCTGGTCGGATAGAAGCGCCGCAGGTCCTCGGTCTTCTCCGGCCAGCCCATGGTCGAGAACGGCCACAGGGCCGAGCTGAACCAGGTGTCGAGCACGTCCTCGTCCTGCGTCAGCGGCTTGCCGCCGGCCTGGGCCACAGCCTCGGCCTCGCTCTCGGCGACATAGATGTTCCCGTCGGCGTCATACCAGGCCGGGATGCGATGCCCCCACCAGAGCTGGCGCGAGATGCACCAGGGCTCGATATTGCGCAGCCATTCGAAATAGATCTTCTCGTACGACTTCGGCTCGAACACCGTGTCGCCCTGCTCCACCGCCTTGATAGCGGGCTGGGCCATGGTGTGGGCGTCGACGTACCACTGGTCCGTTAGCCAGGGCTCGATGACCACGCCCGAACGGTCGCCGTGCGGGATGACGTGCCGGGTTTTCTCGATCTCCTTCAGCCAGCCCTCGGCCTCAGCGCGGGCGACGATGGCCATGCGCGCCGCGAAGCGGTCCATGCCCTCGAATTCAGCCGGCACATCGACCGTGTCGGCGGCCGTGATCCGGCCGAAGGCGTCCATGACGTTCAACGCCGCCAGCCCCGCCCGTTTGCCGACCTGGAAGTCGTTGAAGTCGTGCGCCGGGGTGATCTTCACCGCCCCCGAACCCTTGGCCGGATCGGCATAGTCGTCAGCGACGATCGGAATCCGCCGCCCGACGATCGGCAGGGTCACGAACTTGCCGACCAGTCCGGCATAGCGCGCATCATCCGGATGAACCGCCACCCCGGTATCGCCCAGCATGGTCTCCGGCCGCGTGGTGGCGACGACGATGTAGTCACGCGTCTCGTACTCCGTCGCCTTGCCGTCCTCATCGAAGGCGACGGGATGCTCATAGGTGACGCCGTCCGCCAGCGGATAGGCGAAATGCCAGTAGTGGCCGTCCATCTCGCGCTGCTCGACCTCGAGGTCCGAGATCGCCGTCTGGAAATGGGGATCCCAGTTCACCAGCCGCTTGTCGCGATAGATCAGACCGTCCCTGTGCAGCTGGACGAAAACCTTGCGCACGGCGGCGTTCAGCCCCTCGTCGAGGGTGAACCGCTCGCGGCTCCAGTCGCAGGAGGCGCCCAGCCGGCGCAGCTGCTGGACGATGGTCCCGCCCGACTCGGCCTTCCACTCCCAGACCTTGGCCAGGAAGGCCTCGCGGCCCATGTCGCGTCGGCTGGCTTGGCCTGCGGCCGCCAGCTGGCGCTCGACCACCATCTGCGTCGCGATGCCGGCGTGGTCCGTGCCCGGCAGCCACAGCACGGCCTTGCCCTTCATCCGGTGATAGCGGGCCAGGATATCCTGCAGGGTGTTGTTCAGCGCATGGCCGATGTGCAACGAGCCCGTCACATTGGGCGGCGGAATCACGATCGAATAGGCCTCGGCAGCGCCATCGGTCCTGGGGGCGAACACACCGCTCTCTTCCCATTTCGCATAGAGGCGGGGTTCGGCGGCGGTCGGTTCGAAGGTCTTGTCGAGCATTGGGAGGGTCTTCGGGCAAAGAGAAAGGGCGGCCCCGACTGGAGCCGCCCCGGAATGATCTAGCCTTGATCGGGTCGCGGGTGAAGTCAGCCGGCGTTACGGGCGATGCGTTCGACTTCCTTGCGTACCTGGGCCTCGACGATGGCCGGCAGGTTGGCGTCCAGCCAGTCCTTCAGCATCGGCCGCAGCAGGCTGCGGGCCAGTTCGTCGACGGTCGGGCCGGTGCCGCCCATGGTTTCGATGGGATCGGGTTTGCGGATGGTCGAGGCGAAACCGGCGAAGGCCGAGGCGGCGCTGGCGGCCGCACTGTCACCGACCAGCCCGTCATGGACCGGCGCAGGAGCCGGCTCGGGGGTGTAGATCTCGACCGGTTCGGCGAAGACCGACTCAGGGATGGCGGCGCTCGGGAAGGGTTCGGGCGTCGAGATGTCCAGGTCGCCGAGACTCTCGGCGGCCGGGGCCTCATAGGCATCCGTCAGTTCCAGCACATCCTCTTCCGGGGCGGGCGGCTCTGCCATCACGGGCGTTTCTTCCACCGGGGCGGCCGCGAAGACCGGCGCGGGCTCCGGCTCAGGGTCAGGCGCGGGCTCAGGCGCGGCGGCGACCGGCGCGGTCTCTGCCGGCGCGTCGTCCTCGGAAATGATCCGGCGGATCGACGCCAGGATTTCCTCCATCGTCGGTTCCTGGGCGGTCTGGTCGGTCATGTCGAAACCCCGGGGCGCGCGGCGAGCGCACGATCAAGTCGAATTGCGGCAGGGACGAGGAGACCCCTCCCATACGCTGTCGTCGCATCTCAGGCCGCTGGAATCAACGGGCGTTTTCGCCTCATTGGTTAACGGGCACCTCCAACAGTCGCGCCACAGGCGACCGGGCGGTGGTCAGTTTTGCGGCGCGGTCATCACCACTTCAGACTTAAGCTGCGCGTCGATCGGTGCATCCTGCGCGTCGTTCGCCGGGACCATCGACGGCGCGGCCAGACGGTCGATGGCCTCGACGATGCCGTCCCACGGCATGCCGCCGCGGTTACGCACGCGGTCATAGTTGGTGGCCGGATCGTAGACCGTCATGGAGGCGTCCAGATCCTGGCCCTCCAGCCGGCCCATGGCGGCCAGCAGGTTGGCCTGGGCGACGTATTCGTTGCGACGGGCGCTGGCCAGGGTGATCTGGGCGTTCCGCAGCTCCAGCTCCTGGTTCAGCACGTCAAGGGTCGTGCGAAGACCAACCTGGGCCTCCTGACGGACCCCCTCGGCGGCCACGGTCGCCGCCCGCACGGCTTCCTGGCCGGCCTGGAGCGTGGCGCGGGACGAAATCGACTGGGCATAGGCCGAGCTGACCCGCTGGAGCGTATTGCGACGCTCGCCCTCGACATTGATCTGGGCAATGTTCGCGCGCTCGCGCGCCTGGGCCACGCGCGAACTGTTCAGGCCGCCGGTGAACAGCGGCACCGAGACGGTCGCCCCGGCCTGGAAACTGGTCTGGTCCCCGATGTCGCCCAGGCTGCCGAGGTCACCGGTCCCGCCGCCGTAGGAGGCTGTCAGTCGCGCCGACGGCAGGTATTCCGCCTTGGCGGCAGCCACATTGGCTTCAGCTGCAGCCTGGCTGTAGGCGGCCGCCCGGATGGCGGGGTTGTCTTCCAACGCCACATCAAGGGCGTTGTCGAAATCGGTCGGGACACCGGGCAGCGCCGGCATCGGCTCCAGATCGCCCGGTGCCTGTCCGACGACGGCCGCATAGACGGCGCGCGAGACCGAAAGCTGGGCGCGGGCATTGGCCAGATCGGCCTCGGACTGGGCCAGCCGCGATTCGGACTGGGCTACATCGGTGCGGGTGATCTCGCCGACCTCGAACCGGGCCGAGGCTTCTTCCAGCTGCCGTTGCAGGACCCCCAGATTCGACTGCCGGATGGCCAGAATTTCACCATCGCGGATCACATCGGCATAGGCCTGGATCACCGAGGAAAGGACGGTCTGTTCAATGTCGCGCAGGCTCTCGCGTCCGGCCAGGATGTTGGCTTCGGCCGCGGAAATGCCATGTCCGATGCGGCCACCCGACCACAGGGTCTGGGAAAGGCCGATGCTGGCCGAGCCGCTATCGCTATCCGGATTGCTGAACGGCGCGCCGCTGTAGTCGCGGGCATAGTTGGCGGTGACCCTGACATCGAGCTGCGGCCGCAGACCCGAGCGCGCCTGCACGATGGATTCATCGAGCGCCCGCTGGTTGGCCCGCTGGGCCAGCAGGGACGGGTTGGTCTGATAGGCCAGCGCCAGCGCGTCCTTGAGCGTCTCGGCCCAGGCGGGGGTGCCCATGCCGGTCATGACGGCGATGACGGCGACCGAGGCGAGCGCGCGCGTACGTTTCAGCATGTCTGTTCCTGCCTGGCGCGGGGAAGCGCGCCCTTCGTGTCTCATAGGTCTGATGCGGGACGGCTTGCGCCTGCGCCAGTTAAGTTTTTTTCACGCGCCGGCCGGAATAGTCCGTCGAGGCTCGTGAACCTACAGGGCGAAAATAGGGATCGGCGACAGTTCCGCCAGCAGCGGAGGCGCAGCATTGAACAGTTCGCGACGCGACACCCCCTGCTCGCCCCTAACATAGAGCACCGCCTTGCCCACCGCACCGGTCCGTTCGACGACCGCCAGCCGTCCGCCGACGTTGAGCGCATGGAGCCAGGCCTCAGGCCGACCGGGGACGGCCCCCTCGCAGACGATGACATCATAACCGCCGTCTGCCGGCGCGCCGAGCGGGGCTGTGATCGTCCGGACCCCCTCTTCCGCCAGGATCCCGCCGACCACCCCGAACACGGCACCATCCGACTCCTGGGCCGTTACATCGAGACCCAGCCGCGCCAGAACAGCGGCGGCATAGGGGGCCGCCAGGGCCAGGGCTTGCTCGCCCGGCCTGGCATCAAGGGCCATCAGCAGCTTCGACAGATCGCGGGCCAGCATCAGCCGGCGCTCACCGGTGATCTCGGGTTCGATCTCCGCATAGGCCGACCAGGCGCGCTCCGACGGCAGGAACCGCTCGCGAGGCACGGCCAGAAGGGCGGCCTGCAGGGCACGATCTGTGACATCGTTCACGCGGACCTGGCTGTCGACCATGACCTTGCGGGCGGCGGCGAAATCCATGGAACACGATCCTGCGGCTGTGGGGCCCCGGCGATGACCGGGAAATCTGGCGCGCTTATAGGTCTGTGCGTTGCGGGGGACAATCCGATCTGATAGCGAACGCCCCTCGCGATGGCGTGGCCGTTTTTTCTTCGGCCCAGGGCCTGATGGCGGAGTGGTTACGCGCCGGATTGCAAATCCGTGTACCCGAGTTCGATTCTCGGTCAGGCCTCCATCGCGACTTCACCTTCCGCCACTCCTCATCGCCGCTGACAAGCGCTGATTGAACCGGTTCGGTACAATGCCCGTTTCGGTCAGCCTCCTCCCGTGTTTAAGTCGCTTCCGGAACCGGGGGGGCGACACATGCCGAGCCGTACAGATCGTCTGACTGACCGCGAGCGCGAATGCCTTCGCCTCGTCCATGCCCATCTGAATTCGAAGCAGATCGCCCGCCGCCTGGGGATCAAGCCTTCGACCGTTGACCGGCACTGCGAAAACGCCGCGCGCAAGCTCAGGGCCGCCGGTCGGGTCGACGCCGCCCTCCTTCTGCTGGCCGGGCAGACTGTTCCGAATGACTCGGTATCCGAACCGGTCCCCATCGCACCCGCCGCCCCGACAGGCTCTTCTGATCCGGCGAAAGGGGCGATCCATGACCAATACCGAAGGACAGTTGCCGGCCATCAGCTGGGCGGAGCTTCAGACCGTGCTTCTCTCACTGGCGGATACGCCGGTGAAACAGACGATGGTGAACCATCTGGTGGGCGGGACGCGCAAACAGGCGGCCTTCCTCTCTCCGGAAGCCACCTTCAGGGAGATCCTGCACATCGGGGCGGCCTTGCTGGATTCCGGTTTCCAGCCACAGGAATCGGACATGAAGTCCTCGGACGCATCCTGTTTGTCCTCACCATCGCCGCAATAGCCGCCCTGGTCATGACAAGCGTAATCGGCGCGGAACGGTTCGCCTTTGCCCTGCAAGGCATTCGATACGGCAACTGAGCCGCGCCACTTCACAACAATAGGTGAGCGAATGAAACGCAGCGAACATGCAGCGACTGTTGTCGCGCGCCTGGCGTCGGACCTGTTTCAGGCCGAGGCCAGCCAGGATGAGGCCGTCAACCAGCTCGGCCGACTGGCACAGTCCCTGACCCGGAGCCGCCGCGAAGCGGGGCTTTCGGCCACGGTCGGCCAGGCCGCCTTCGACGCCCTCGCAGAGGCCGTCACGGCCCAGGTCGGGGCACAGCGCGCCATGGTCGCGCTCCATGAAGCGCTGGCGGAGGTGAAGCGGAACACCTCCTACCGGGGCATCCAGATGGGCGGACTGGAGAAGTCGGAGCAACCGATCCCCCGGCCATCAGGGCTTGCGCTCGTCTCCTGAGTTGGCGATGCCAGGGAATGTCGCCGATCTATGCGGTTTCCCTGGCCTTGCTCATCCTCACTGCGGCCCTCGCCCTGTGGCGCGGCGGCGGTTGGGAACGCGCGACAGCCGGCGTCCTGGTCCTGACCTGGATCGGAACCACCCTCGCCCCGTTTGACGCCACCGAACCGCCCTGGGTCGCCATCGGGCTCGATGGGGCCACGATGCTGTTCCTGCTGTATCTCGCGCTCTATTCCCGGCGTCGCTGGGCCATCTGGGCGACAGCGTTCCAGTTTCTGCTGCTGGCCAACCACCTGGCCTTCGTCCGCTTCCACCAGCTCGAGCAGTGGGCCTATGTCACCGCCTACTACGTCTGGGGCGACGCGGTTCTGCTGTCCCTGGTCGCGGGCATCCTCTGGCGGGCGCGGGACATCGCGGCAACGGACGCAGAGAAGCCCGGGTCGCCCGATTGAGGGATGTGGTCAGGCGTCGCGGTCAGGCGACCGGCGCGGTGATCCAGCCGATGATACTGGCGGCGCTGACGCCCGCAGCCACGATACCGACTGCCAGCGCGACCCGCGCATTGCGGTGAATGAAGACGAAAACGCCACCAAACATGATTGAACTCCCCCGGACCCGGCTACAGCGACACAGCTTTTCCGGTTCATCAAGGTGTACAAAGCGTTAATCGCGATTTGGTGATCGAATCACACCTTTCGCGTGAAATGATGCAGCGCGATTCCACTGGCGACCGAAACATTCAACGAATCAAAGCCGCCGGACATCGGGATTCCCACGGGCGTGCAGCGCCCGATCACCGCCGGCGCGAGCCCCGGCCCCTCCGGTCCCAGCAGTATGGCCACCTTTCCGCCCCGCGGCATGGTGTCCAGGGATTCTGAAGCCCCCGGCGTCAGCGCCAGAACCCTGAACCCCGCCGCCTTCAGCTGGTCGACCATCTCCAGGGCATCGAGGCCGGTCGTCATCGGCGTGCGCAGGACCGCGCCCACGGAGACCCGGATGGCCTTGCGGTAAAACGGGTCGCAGCAATGGGCGTCCAGCAGAACGGCCCCGGCCCCGAAGGCTGCAGCATTCCGGAACACCCCGCCCATATTGTCGTGATTGCCGATGCCGCAGGCCGCAACCATGACAGAGTCCGGCCCCGTTCCCTGCAGACAGGCCTCCAGCGACTGTAGCGGCGGCTTTTCGCCCAACGCCAGGATGCCCCGGTGCAGGTGAAAGCCGGCGATCCTGTCGAGGACCGCCTGGCTTGCCGCATAGATCGGGGTATCGTCCGCCACCCCGGAGAGGCGTGCTGCCAGCCCCTCGACCCGTTTGCTGTCCAGCAAAAATGCGACGGGACGGCACAGCGACCGCTTCGACATCAGCACATTCAGAACCACCTCGCCCTCCGCCAGGAACAGGCCCTGCCTGCCCGTAAGGTCCCGTTCGCGGATGTCGCGGAAGCCGGCGATGCGCGGATCGTCGGGCTGGTCGATGCGGATCACGGCCAAGATCGGATATTTCCCGTTGCGTCAGTCTGACTCGCGCTGCTATAGCGCCCGCCTTCCCGAGAGGAAGTGTTCCGCGGTAGCTCAGTGGTAGAGCAGCCGACTGTTAATCGGCTGGTCGTAGGTTCGAATCCTACCCGCGGAGCCACTCTTCCCCCCTGCATTCCCGGACAAAAAAGAAGCCCGACGCGAGCGCCGGGCTGAAGAAGTTCGGTGATGGTGGGTGTCCTCGAAAAGGAAGACATGACCGGGTTGCCCTGAATTGATGAACCGATCGTAAACGGCCTAGCCGGCGTCGGGCAGCCAGGTCGTCTGCCGCCCTCCCCCCGGACCGCTCCACACCACACGCCAGCCGGCCCCGACGCGCTCGACCCGGGTCCCGGCCTCAACGCTTCGCGAACCATCACCGGGCCAGGTGAAGGCTTGGCCACCGACCCGGATCTCATCCGGTCCCGTCGAGGGAGCCAGGACGAGGCTCCAGCGCCCCGTGGCGTCCGGCATGACCCGGCCGCCTTCGCCCCCGGCCTGCAGTTCGACCGGGGCACCGGCGGGTACACCGCTGCCCGACACCAGCCGCATCCGGCCATCACTGTCGACCGCACCCAGCGCCGGGCCCCGGTCCAGCCGCCGGGTCGCTCCGCCGGCGCGCAGCACGACAACGGGCCCCCGTCCCCCTGCCACAATCAGCAGCCGTTCAGGGGCCGGGGCAGCGTCCTGTCCCACCTGGATTTCGGGACGCAGCAAGAGGTCGCCGGCCGGAGCGGTCATACGGATCTCGAATCGCCCGGCTTCATCGGCCATCGCGGCATGGGCGGGGCCGGAATCACTGCGCAGCACCACACGGACACCCGGCTCTGCCCGCCCGGAGAAGACCAGACCGCCCGCAACCCGCTGCACGGCACCAATCGTCGGCGGGCGGGTCCATCCCCCGGCGGCGGCAGGGGGCTCGGCCTTGTCCGCCGTTTGCGGTGCCGGCGAAGTACAGGCGGCGTTCGCGACGCAGATCAGCATGGCCGTCGCCCTGCCCAACATGGCCCGTTTCATCGCGTGCATCCGACCGCTAGGAGTATCGCTCCAGATAGCGCGCCGAGGCGGCCGTTGTCTCCCATCTGTTCCCGAGGCTCCATGTCTTCGCCCGCCCATCCGTCATCGCCGGCCGCCATCCAGCCCTTCGACGGGCGGTCCGTCTGCCTGTTCTGCGGTTCGTCAGACCTCTCCGATCCGGCCTATACCGAGGCGGCCCGGGCGTTTGGTGAACAGACGGCCCGCGCCGGATGGCGGCTGGTCTATGGCGGCGGCGGCGTCGGCCTGATGGGGGCCTCGGCCCGGGCCGCCCATGAGGCCGGTGGCCGGGTGCTGGGCGTCATGCCCGGCTTCCTTCGCAGCCGCGAACGCCTGTTCGACGAGGTCGAGACCCTGATCGTGCCCTCGATGCATGAGCGCAAGACGATCATGTACGACCAGTCCGACGCCTTCGTGGTCGCCCCGGGCGGGGTCGGCACCCTGGAAGAGGTCATCGAGGTGCTGTCCTGGAAACGGCTGGACCTGCATTCCAAGCCGGTCATCTTCCTGAATCTGAACGGCTTCTGGGAGCCGCTCCTGGCCGTCATGGAGCACAGCATCGCCGAGAACATGACCCCCGCCAGCTTCCGCCAGGCCTGGGTCGTCTGCGACACGGTCGAGGCCGCAATCGCGGCCATGCAGGCGGCGGATGACATGCCGCACTTGCAACATGATCGCCGATAAGTAATCAATGGTCAGTCAGCCAATGTCCGCAGGTTGCTTTTAGCAACCTACCTTGACAGTTGCGTATAAAAACGGACATTGGTGCCTCGGGACGGATGACCGATCCCGCCAAACCGGAGACCTCCCCATGCGCGCTCTGCTCATTGCCGCGGCCCTGTTCACGGCTGCCCCCGCCTTCGCCCAGACCCCGGCCACCAGCGCTGTCCTCGCCGACGCCGCCCGTGCCCCCGCCGCCCGTACCATCATCGACGGCGCGTCCTGGACCTGTACCGGCGCGACCTGCACCGCCAGCGGCGGCGCCAACCAGCCCGCGACCCGCGCCTGCCGCCGCGTCGTGGCCCGTTTCGGCGCGGTCTCGTCCTTCAGCTACAAGGGCGTCGCCCTGTCGGCCGAACAGATCGCCGCCTGCAACGCCTGATCGCTATCAAATCCGCAAACGACAAAGGCCGTCCCTTGCGGGGCGGCCTTTTTGTTTGGGCGGAGCATCAGAGGCAGAACAGGCTCAGGCCGTTTCACCACCCAGCCGCTTCACGATCCGCTCGCGACCGATCATCGGTGCCAGGGTCGCCATGTCCGGGCCATGCGACTGACCCGTGATCATCATCCGCAGGGGCATGAACAGGGCCTTGCCCTTGGCGCCCGTGGCCTCCTTGACCGCATTCGTCCAGACCGGCCACAGCGTCTCGTCAATGACCTCCGGCAGGGCCGCAAGGGCGGCCGCCGCGAACGCCGCATCCTCGATCACCGGCGTGACCGGACCGCGAACGATCGTTGCCATTTCAACGACATCGGAAAACTTCTGAAGGTTGCCGCGCACCCCGTTCCAGAAGGTGTCCCCCAGATCGGCGTCCAGTTCGACCAGCCGCGGACGCGCCGCCGCATAGTCCATCCCATGCAGGGACTGGGCGTTCAGACGGTCCAGATCGGCCGTGTCATAACGCGCCGGCGAACGGCCCATTTTCGAGAAGGCGAAGCTGCTGCCGAGGGCCTCGATCGAGGTCCCGACTTCCAGCGGATCGGACGTGCCGATCCGGCCGAGGTGGCTGGTGATGGCGATCGGCTCATAGCCGAGATCCCGCATCTCGCTGATCGACAGCGATCCCAGGCGCTTGGACAGGGCCTGACCATCGGCCCCGACCAGCAGTGGCATATGGGCGAAGCCGGGCACGGCCGCGCCCAAGGCCTCGAAGATCTCGATCTGCGCCCCGGTATTGGTGACGTGGTCCTCGCCGCGGATGACATGGGTGATGGCCATGTCGATGTCATCGACGACCGACGGCAGGGTGTAGAGGAACAGGCCGTCCTCGCGGATCAGAACCGGGTCCGACATGGAGGTGGTGTCCACCTCGGCGTGGCCGCGCGCCAGATCTTCCCAGGCGACCCGACGGCCTTCCAGCTTGAAACGCCAGTGCGGCCGGCGGCCCTCGGCCTCGAACGCCGCCTTCTCAGCCTCGGTCAGGTCCAGCGCCGCCCGGTCGTAGATCGGCGGCAGGCCACGTGACAGCTGCACCTTGCGGCGGCGGTCCAGCTCTTCCGAGGTGTCGTAACAGGCATACAGCCGGCCGGAGGCCTTCAGCCGCGCCGCGGCCTCTTCATAGCGGTCGAACCGCTTCGACTGGTTGTAGCGTTCGTCCCAGACCAGGCCCAGCCAGGTCAGGTCGTCCTCGATGCCCTGTTCGAACTCGGGTGTGGACCGCGCCAGATCGGTGTCGTCGATACGCAGCACGAATTTGCCACCCTGCCCCTTCGCGAACATCCAGTTCACGAGAGCGGTGCGGACATTGCCGACGTGCAGCTTACCCGTCGGCGACGGGGCGAAACGGACCTTGACGGACATGGAGCGCAGAAGACCTCGAATGGGAGGCGGCTAGGTCGCGCTCCGCATCCCTCAAGTCAAGGCGTCGTGACCCGATCAGTCGTCCCGGTGGACCCGCTCGCGGCGTTCGTGCCGCTCCTGGGCCTCGACCGACAGCGTCGCCGTCGGACGGGCTTCGAGGCGTCCGAGGCTGATCGGCTCGCCGGTCTCCTCGCAATAGCCATAGGAGCCGTCCTCGATCCGACGCAGCGCCTCATCGATCTTGGAGATCAGCTTGCGCTGGCGGTCACGGGTGCGCAGTTCCAGCGCCCGATCGGATTCCGACGACGCCCGGTCGACCAGATCCGGATGGTTTTCCGTCTCGGCCTTCAGGTTCACTACGGTCCCCTTGGACTCGCGAAGGATGTCATCCTTCCAGTCCATCAGCTTGCCCTTGAAATAGGCCAGCTGCCGCTCGCTCATGAACGGCTCGTCGTCGGACGGCCGGTATTTGCCCGGCTCGACGATCGTAGACGCCAATGCGGTCATAGTTCGCACTCACGGTCTTTAACAGCGCCCCCCTGTGGCGCAGCCCTGCCTATAGGGAGGACGAGGAGTCGCGGCAACAACACTCGCGCGGGTGTGAACCGTGAAGCTGAGACTCCTTGCGCGACCGTGACAATTCTTCATCACCCGCCGCTCGCCATCCCTGTTTTTTCGAGGGATTTCGGAGGCTTATGTTGCACTGCGGCGTAAATCGGCCTTGGCCAATTCGACAGCGGCGCGGAGGTCGATCTGATCCAGCAGGCCGTTGAGCCCTGCGTCCGCATCAACCGGACGTTCTTCCCGCAAGGTCCGCGTCAGGCGATCCAGCGCCCCATCGCCCGCCTCGCCCATCAACAGGGCCAGTTTCAGCTCCTCCAGCCGGTCCAGCAGGCCGCTGCCACGCCGGATCGCGCGCCGCCGGCGTTCGGTGACGTCCTCGACCCCCTGCAGCGCCATCAGCGCCGAGACGTCCGTCACCGCGGCTGGCGCCGAGGCCGAGGTCGTGGCGCTCGCGCCGGCGGCCGCGGGTGCGGACGGCACCGAAAAGCCTCCGCCGGCGCGTGCAGCGCGGGGCCGAGGGGCCTGGGATGGCCCGGACGGACCTGTGACCTTCATGGCATCAGACTCCAGCACATGCCGGACCATCATCAGGGTCGTGTCACCGTTTGGTTAACGGCCCGGCACTTTCTGCCGCGATCACCCGCCCGGCCCATGACAGGATCACTGTTTTTGTTCGGCTTTCCAACTGGCACGCGGTTGGCATGACGCATCACGCAACAGTTCGTGGACGCCCCGCCTATGCAGAAACTGCTCGCTACCCTCCTGACCGCAGCCGCCCTGGCCGGATTCGCGTCTCCGGCCCTGGCCCAGTCGCGGATCAAGGACATCGCCGCGGTCGAGGGCGTCCGCTCCAACCAGCTGGTCGGTTACGGCCTCGTGGTCGGGCTGAACGGCACCGGCGACAGCCTGCGCAACTGCCCCTTCACCCGCCAGTCGCTGGAGGGGATGACCGAGCGGCTGGGCGTCAACATCCGCGGGGCCAATGCCAACGCCAAGAATATCGCCGCCATCATGGTGACGGCCGAACTGCCGCCCTTTGCCACCCCCGGTGCCCGGATCGACGTCAGCGTGGCCTCGATGTGCGATGCCAAAAGCCTGCTGGGCGGCACCCTGCTGGTCACCAGCCTCCAGGGCGCTGACGGCCAGGTCTATGCGGTCGCCCAGGGATCCATCCAGACGGGCGCAGTCTCGGGCGGCGGCTCGTCGGGCTCCTCCGTCACCCGTGGCGTGCCCACCGCCGGCCGGATCGCATCAGGGGCCACCGTCGAACGCGAAACCGGCTACCACCTCGCCAACATGAACGAGGTCCGGCTGACCCTGCGCAATCCGGACTTCACCACGGCCCAGCGCATGGCCGCTGCCATCAACCAGGTCTATCCGAACACCGCCCTGGCGGAGAACGGCACCGTGGTCGCCCTGCGCGCGCCGGGCCAGATGGGCATGGCGGGCTTCATCAGCCGGGTCGAGAACCTCGAGGTCATGGTCGACTCCCCGGCCCGTGTGATCATCGACGAGGTCAATGGCGTGATCGTCATGGGCGACGCGGTCCGGGTCTCCACCGTCGCCATCGCCCAGGGCAATCTGACCATCTCGGTGCAGGAGAGCTCCGAGGTCAGCCAGCCGGAGCCCTTCAGCCGCGGCGGCGAAACCGTCGTGGTCCCCCAGACCGACATCGTGGTCGAGGAGGAACTGGGTCGCCAGATGAGGATCGTCGGCGGCGGGGCCTCCCTGTCCACCCTCGTCAACGGCCTCAACGCCCTCGGCGTCAGCCCGCGCGACATGATCAGCATCCTGCAGGCCATCAAGGCCGCCGGGGCCCTCCAGGCCGAAATCGAGGTGATGTGATGATGGACCCGATCGTCTCCCCCGCCACCCTGCCCCCGGCCGCCGCGCCGGGAGTCGTCACCGCCCGTATGCGCGAGACCGCCGAGGCGTTCGAGGCCTCCTTCCTGTCGCAGATGCTCAAGCCGATGTTTGAAGGCCTTTCCACCGAAGCCCCCTTCGGCGGCGGTGAGGCAGAGGGCACCTGGCGCGGGTTCCTGGTCGATGCCATGGCCAGACAGACCGTCCGCGGCGGCGGCATTGGCCTCGCCGATCAGGTCGTTGCCCAGATGCTGAAGATGCAGGAGCAGGGCCAGTGACCGACGCCGCCACGCTGAACGCCACCGCCCGGGTTCGCCAGTTGATCGACCTGACCAACCGGCTGACCGCCCGGCTGGGTGAGGAGTCGAAGGTCTTTGAATCGCATCGCCCCCAGGATGCTGCCACGGCCCTCGCCGGAACCCAGGACCTCGCCAACACCTACCGGCGCGAGTCGGCCCAGCTGAAGGCCGATCCCGCCTCGGTCGCGGCTGCCTCAGTCGCCGACAAGACCGCCTTGATCCAGGCAACCCGGGCATTCGAGGCGGTGCTGACCCGGCACGCGCGTGCTGTCGAAGCCGCCCGGATCGTCTCCGAGGGCCTGGTCCAGACCATTGCGGCCGAGGTCGCCGGCCAGCGTGGCAGCCCCTCAGCCTACGGCGCAACCGGCCGGGCCAACGCCGGTGACGGCCGCGCCGTGGCCCTCAACCGCCAAGCGTAACCGCGCCGTTAAGTCTGTTCGTCGAACGAGTCTTCATATCCGTCGGGTAACCGGTAGCCATGAACACCAAGTCCCGTCTCCTCGGTATGGCCTTCGCCGCAGCCGACACCCTGCTAGAACTGGACGCCGAAGGGCGTGTCGACATGGCCCTCGGAGCCGGACCCTGTCCGCAGGGGTCTGTCGCCGAGAGCTGGCGCGGGATGCTGCTGACGGACCTGGTCGGCAAGACGGGCCAGAAGCCGCTCGCGGATACCCTGTCCGCGATGAGGCCCAATGTGAGACCGGCCCCGATTGACACGCTGATCGCCTGTGGGCCGGATCGCGTGCGCCGCGCCCGGCTCCGCTTTTTCCAGCTCCCCGACCTGGCGCCGGCCGTGTCCTGTGCCATCAGCTACGAAGGGGCCCCCTTCAGCCTCGAGGTGCCGGAAGCCCCCCAGCTGCTCAGCGCCGACAGTCTGCTGTCACGGGTCCGGGGATCACTCCTCAAGCCGGAAGCTTCGCTGTCCGTCGCCTTTGTCGACGTACCCGGGCTGGAGGCTGAGGGTGAAGCCAATCAACGTGCCGCCGAGCGGGTCGCGGCCGTCCTCCAGGCCTCCTCCATCGACGGTTCCTCCGCCGCCCGTCTCGCGCCCGAACGTTATGCCCTTGTGCGCGCAGCGGACAATCAGACCGACCTCGTGGCCGAGGTCCGTGACGCCGCCGCCGCCGAGGGCCTCGACCTGGCCGTTCGTTCCACCGAGGCCGCCCTCTCCGGCGTTGCCCCCGCGGAATCGACGGTTCGCGCCCTGCGGTTCGCGCTCGAGGCCTGCATCAGGGACAGCGGTATCGAAGGTGCCGGTGCCGCCTTCTCTGAGAGCCTGAAGCGGACCCTCAAACAGGCCGATCGCTTTCGCGCCATGGTTCAGGCGCGGGATTTCACCCTTGAGTATCAGCCGATCGTCGATCTCGGGACCGGCGTCACCCACCATTTCGAGGCCCTCGCCCGCTTCGGGTCCCACGGTCCCGCCGACTCCATCCGCCTTGCGGAGGAACTGGGCCTGATCGAGGGATTTGATCTGGCGGTCGTCGAAAAGGCCTTGCAGCAACTGCGCCGACCCGGCTTCGGCCTGACACGGATTGCCGTCAATGTTTCCGGTGCCTCCCTCGGATCGAACGGCTATGTCGACGGCCTGCTGCGGCTGACCGCGGCGGCGCCGGACATCCGGAACCGGCTTCTCATCGAGGTCACCGAGACAGCGGCTGTCGCGGATATCGAGGCCGCCGGCCGTCGGCTCGGTGCCCTGCGTCGGGCCGGTGTCCGGGTCTGTCTCGATGATTTCGGAGTCGGTTCAGCCTCGCTGGACTATCTGCACCGCCTGCCCGCCGACACCGTCAAGATTGACGGCCGGTTTGTCCGCAACATCGTCGACGACCAGCGGTCGCGCGATCTCGTCTCCCATCTGGTCGAGCTGTGCACCGACCTGAAGATGACGACCATCGCGGAGATGGTCGAGACCGAGGAACAGGCTGCCGCCGTCCGGGCCCTGGGCGTTGGCTTCGGTCAGGGCTGGCTGTTCGGACGCCCTGCGGCCGAGCCTGTCACCGCCGCGCCCCAGGCGGCCCCGGTGCGACGCGTCGGCGCTGTTGCAGGTTGGGGCTGACCGTCAGCCGCGCGGCGGGGTCTCACGGCGGGCCCGCACCCGCACCCGCTTCGGACGCGGCAGGCTGAGCATATAGACGAGAGCAAGAAGGGCGGCGGAAAGGCCGAAACCGACTTCCAGGGCGCTGATCAACATCGTCCGGCCTCCACTCAACTCAAGCGATGTTCGAAGATGGCGTCTGCCCGGGGCGATGGCAAGCGATTACCCCAATCAGTCGGTCAGCCGGGGCCCTCGTCTGGAGGTCGGACAGCGCAAGATACCCCGCGACACGGTCGTCAGCCGGCATTTCACCCGTTTTCCGTTCGATTTCGATGGTCGCGCGCGCGGGACCGTGACCTCAGCCGGCGAGCGCGAGCTCCAGTGGGGCATCTGCCTCGACCGCCTCGGCGATGCCCCGATACGGACGCACGTTGGAGACCGGCCAGAGCCGATCTGACAGGCAGGCCCAGAGGCTGTTGATCTCAAAGGCGGCCTGACTGTCAGGTTGCGCTTCCTGCGCGCCCAGGCCCCGCCACATTGCGTTCTGATAGGCGGCGCGGTGGCGCAGGCCGACCTCCGCGATCGGGAACCCATAGGCCGACAGGGCGGCAACGGTATCGCGGATAAGCCGCGGCTCGGCCCCGTTCCGGCGCACCGGTGCCTGGTTCAATACAAACATCCCCTCGCGGCGAAGGTTCGAGATCATTTCAACGGTGCGACCCACCGCCTTGACGTCGAAATAGCAGGGCCGGACCACAATCAGGCAAAGGTCCGCCATGCGCGCGGCCTCAGCGGCCTCCGTCACCAGCGACGGCCGGGTGTCGATCACCATGAGATCCAGAGCCTGCCGCCGCGCCGCGCAATGGGTTGTGAACAGGACCCCGCTGCGGCCTTCGACCACGACAGGCCATTCCGCAGCCCGCTCGCTGGCCCAGTCTATCGAAGATCTCTGCGGGTCCATATCGACCAGGATGGTACGCCGCCGGGCCGCCGTCGCCGCAGCCGCCAGATGGACCGACAGGGTCGATTTTCCTGCCCCACCCTTCAAGGACATCACCGCGATCGTTTTCATGGTCGCGAGCCCCCCGGCGCGTAGAGATTGACGTTTCGAGCCGCCCAGCGAGGCATCGTTACGATTAATTAATCATACCATCACGACTCGCCGCGTCAATGAATCCGGGACGCTGCAATTCCCGTGTGGCAAGATACTGCAGTCGTTGCCCTTTGCCCGGAAGTATCGTCCGGGTGAGGACGAAAGCCCGGGAATCAGCCGTTCTCCGCAGGGACCAAGGATTCGCTTCGCGTTGTTTCATCCGTCCCCATTGATCTCGCCGTTCTCACAATGTTCTTGCTGAAAAGCGCGAATTGATCCCCATATAGGCACGTCGCGCCTGACCCCGGCCCGGCCCTCCGCGTTCTCCAGGCCCCATGACCGAAAAGCACAACTTCATCCGCGTGCGCGGTGCCCGCGAGCACAATCTCAAGGGCGTCGACCTCGACATTCCGCGCGAGAAGCTCGTGGTCATGACCGGCCTGTCCGGCTCGGGCAAAAGCTCGCTCGCCTTCGACACCATCTACGCCGAGGGTCAGCGCCGCTACGTCGAGTCGCTCAGCGCCTACGCCCGCCAGTTCCTGGAGCTGATGGGCAAGCCGGACGTCGACCTGATCGAGGGCCTCTCGCCAGCCATCTCCATTGAACAGAAGACCACCTCGAAGAACCCGCGCTCGACCGTCGGCACGGTGACCGAGATCCACGACTATATGCGCCTGCTCTGGGCCCGCGTCGGCGTGCCCTATTCCCCGGCCACCGGCCTGCCGATCGAGAGCCAGACCATCTCCATGATGGTCGACAAACTGGCCGCCCTGCCCGAGGGCGAGCGCCTGCTGCTGCTGGCCCCCGTCGTGCGCGGCCGCAAGGGTGAATACCGCAAGGAAATGGCCGAATGGCAGCGCGTCGGCTTCCAGCGCGTCAAGATCGACGGCGAGTTCTACGCCATCGAGGACGCCCCCACCCTCGACAAGAAGTTCAAGCACGACATCGACATCGTCGTGGACCGGATCGTCACCAAGGCCGGCCTTGAGAGCCGCTACGCTGACAGCCTGCAGACCGCTCTTGGTCTGGCCGACGGTATCGCCGTGGCCGAATGGGCCAGTGTCGCCGAGGGCGAAACCGCCCCGCGCCGCCTGACCTTCTCCGAGAAATTCGCCTGCCCGGTCTCCGGCTTCACCATCAGCGAGATCGAGCCCCGGCTGTTCTCGTTCAACAACCCCTTCGGGGCCTGCCCGGCCTGCGACGGCCTCGGGATCAAGCTGGCGTTCGACGCCGATCTGGTCATCCCCGATCGCGACAAGACCCTGCACAAGGGCGCTGTCGCGCCCTGGTCACGCGGTCCATCACCGCTCTACACCCAGACCCTGCAGTCGCTCAGCCGCCACTACGGCTTCTCGATGGACGTGGCCTGGCGCGACCTGCCGGAGCAGGCCCGGACCGTGATCCTGCGCGGCACCGGATCCGAGAAGATCAAATTCACCTATGACGACAACGCCCGCAAATATGAGGTCTCCAAGGCCTTCGAGGGCGTCCTGCCCAACCTCGAGCGGCGCTGGCGCGAGACCGACTCCGCCTGGGTGCGCGAGGAGCTGGGTCGCTTCCAGTCGGAAACCCCCTGCGAGGTCTGCCACGGAAAACGCCTCAAGCCTGAAGCCCTGGCGGTCAAGGTGGCGGCCACCGACATCGCCGAGGTCTCCTGGCTGTCGATCAAACACGCCCACGAATGGTTCACGGCGCTCGAGGGCAGGCTGACCGACAAACAGATGGAGATCGGACGGCGCATCCTGAAGGAGATCACCGACCGCCTGCGATTCCTCAACAATGTCGGCCTCGACTATCTCAGCCTGTCCCGCGCCTCGGGCACCCTGTCCGGCGGCGAGAGCCAGCGCATCCGCCTGGCTTCCCAGATCGGCTCGGGCCTGACCGGAGTCCTCTACGTCCTCGATGAGCCGTCGATCGGCCTGCACCAGCGCGACAACTCCCGCCTGCTGGAAAGCCTGCGCGGCCTGCGCGACCTCGGCAATTCCGTCCTCGTGGTCGAGCACGACGAGGAGGCCATCCTGACCGCCGACTATGTCATCGACATGGGCCCCGCCGCCGGCGTCCATGGCGGCCAGGTCTGCGCCCAGGGCACACCGGCCGAGGTCATGGCCAACGGGAACTCCCTGACCGCCAAATACCTGACCGGCGAGCGCGAGATCGAACTGCCCGCCGAGGGCCGCCGCCCCATCGACCGCAAGAAGATGCTGCGCATCAGCGGGGCCACCGGCAACAATCTGAAGAATGTCACCGGCGAGATTCCCGGCGGCGTCTTCACCTGCATCACCGGCGTGTCCGGCGGCGGCAAGTCGACCTTCACCATCGAGACCCTCTACAAGGCCGCCGCCCGACGGCTGCACAATGCCTCGGACGCCCCTGCCCCCTTCGACCGCATCGAAGGGCTGGAGCTGTTCGACAAGGTCATCGACATCGACCAGTCGCCGATCGGCCGCACCCCGCGCTCCAACCCCGCCACCTACACCGGGGCCTTTGGCCCGATCCGCGACTGGTATGCGGGCCTGCCCGAGTCAAAGGCCCGCGGCTACGGCCCCGGCCGCTTCAGCTTCAACGTCAAGGGCGGCCGCTGCGAGGCCTGCCAGGGCGACGGCCTGATCAAGATCGAGATGCATTTCCTGCCGGACGTCTACGTCACCTGTGATGTCTGCAAGGGCAAACGCTACAACCGCGAGACGCTCGAGATCGTGTTCAAGGGCAAGTCGATCAGCGACGTCCTCGACATGACGGTCGAGGAGGCCGCGTCCTTCTTCAAGGCCGTGCCCTCGATCCGCGACAAGATGCTGACCCTGAACCGCGTCGGCCTCGGCTATGTCCAGGTCGGGCAGTCCGCGACCACCCTCTCGGGCGGCGAGGCCCAACGGGTCAAACTGTCCAAGGAACTGTCCAAGCGGGCCACGGGCAAGACCCTCTACATCCTCGACGAGCCCACGACCGGCCTGCATTTCGAGGACACGCGAAAACTGCTCGAGGTGCTTCAGGAGCTGGTCGACCACGGCAACACCATCGTCGTGATCGAGCACAATCTCGACGTCATCAAGGTGGCCGACTGGCTGCTGGACTTCGGCCCCGAAGGCGGCGACGGCGGTGGCGAGATCGTCGCGGTCGGCACTCCCGAACAGGTCGCCGCCAATCCGGACAGCTGGACCGGCAGATACCTCAAGGAAGTTCTCGACCGCCACGAAACCCGCCGCAAGGCGCGGGTTGCGGCGCTCCGGAAGAGCGCCTGACGCCTCAGGCCTCGACCCGGGCCGCCTCTACGCCGTGGTTCCGGGTCTTGCCGAAGAGCATCAGCACGACCGTACCGGTCAGCAGAACCGCCGTTGTGACCAGACTGGCCTCCGGCCCGAAGGCCCCGCCCGTCAGCCACCAGGCCGCACCCGGAGCACCGGTCAGGTCGGTAATCAGGGGCAGGCTGTCGATCTTCATCCCCGACACTTCCAGCCCGAAGCCGAGACCCAGCAGCCAGTTCCACGCTGCGTGCCAGCCACAGACCCCCCACAGCGAGCCCTCGCGGATCGCATAGAGGCTGATGAACAGACCGAACAGGACGACGTTGGCGAGACCGACATACAGTTCGTTCGACGGCTCGATATTGCCCGCATGGGCCAGGGCGAACAGGGCCGAGTTGGCCACCACGGCGATCCAGATCCCGTGACGCGAGGCGATCAGCTGCATCAGCCAGCCCCGGAACAGCAGCTCCTCCGACGAGCCCTGGATGATGAAGCCCAGCATCAGCGCGCCGATCGGCAGCAGGGCCGCGCCGACGGCGGCGGAACCGAACGCCCCGCTGCCCTCAACCACATAGCCGCCGGCCAGCCAGATTGAGCCGACCACGCCGCCAAGGAAGGCCAGACCGATCAGATAACCCCGCAGGAAGCGCACCGGCCCCTTGGCGTTCAGGCCCAGCGCCGCCGGCCCGCGCCGCTCGAACAGCCAGACCCAGAGCAGCAACAGAACCGATCCGAGCCCGAAGGCCACGCCCAGCTGATAGGCCAGTTGGGGCCAACCGTCCGTACCCCCGCCGGGGCTGATGAAGCCCGCCTTGATCGCCGGAAAATAGGCACCCAGCTCGCCGCCGAGCATGAAGACCACAGCCAGGACAATGGCCGCGAGGGTCCAGGTCCGGCGATGCCGGGTCTTCCGCTCCGTGTAGAGTTCAATTCCGGCCATGCGGCACTCCCTTCCAGCCCTGGGCGGACAGCTGTCCGTCCAGACATGAGGCCGAAAGGGCGGTGAATGGATGCAGGCCGCGCGAAAAATGCTGCAGCCGGGCCGAGGGTGGACCCGCTATTCGGACGCGGCGCCCTTCATGTCCCGATACGCTGCCGAGAACGGGGCATAGACCACAGCGACCTGCAGGGCCGACATCACGGCATTGATCCCGATCCAGGCCGCGATCGCCGGCCAGGCCGACTGGAGAATGACCTGAAGGCTCTCCTCCTCCAGACCTTCCAGCGCCATCATCCCGCCACCCGTCGCCATTTGCAGCGGCATGGCGACCAGCGAGCCGAGCAGGCCCACAACCATGCTCAGGACCCAGGCCAGCAGCGCCATGCCCAGCAGGGGCCAGAAGCGTCCCTTGGTGAAGCCGAAGGAGTCGAAGATCGCGATCCGCTGCTCCGCCATCGTGATCGGGATCGCGAGGCTAAGGCGCACGGACAGCCAGGTGAACAGGGCGATGGCGGCCAGGACCAGAAGCACAACCAGCAGCCACAGGGCCGGCATCTCCGCGGCGGCCGTCATCCCGATCACCGCACCGATCAGAACACTGGCGAAGACCCCCACCACCATGAAGACCAGGAACAGGACCAGGGACACGACCAGCACCCGGACCTCGTCCATGCCGAGCCGCAGATAGCCGAAGGCGCTCTCGCCAGGCCGAAGCACCGAGCGGGCGATGGCGGCATAGATCATGGCGCTGGCGATGAGGCTGACCGGCATCAGGACCGCGAACAGCAGGCCCATCATCTGGAACAGGGGCGCGAAATCTTCCATCGACGGGGTCGCGCCGGACTGCTCAAGCTGTTCGGTCGCCGTGACGAAAGCGATCAGGGTCGGGCCGACCATGGCGAAGGCCGCAGCCATGATCGCCGCATAGAACAGGGCCCAGAAGACCAGCGCCAGGGGATGGCGCCGTACCACCCTGAACCCCTCGAACGCCGCATCTGTTGCTGAAAATGCCATCGAATCCTCCTGCCCGACTGTCGGGCAACCCTAGCTCATCGCGCGGTCTGTGCGCACGGACCGCTTCAGTGACCCTCTTCCGCCGCCGGCGCTACCTCGGCGGACAACTGCCGACAGGCCGAAGCGAAGGGCGCAATGCCGAGGGTGACCAGAACGCCGTAAAGTACCGAAACGGCCAGTCCGGCCAGGGTCACCCACGGCCAGTTGGCATTGAACAGGGCCGTCAGCGCTGCGATCGGGCTTTCCTCGATCGCCGCCTGGATGCGTGACCAATCCATACCGCCGGCCGCAGCCATGAAGACGGCCGAGCCGATGCCGAACGCGATGACCTGCACCACCAGCATGATCAGGATGATCAGCAGCATCATGCCGAACAGCGCTCCCGTCCGACCGCGGCCGAGCTTCCAGCCCTCCTCGAAGGCGAAGGTCCGGTGCAGCACGCTGGCCGGCACCATCAGGCTGACCCGCGCCGCACCCAGCCAGATCGCGACGAACAGTCCGACTCCGAGGCTCACGATGATCAGCCAGTTGTAAGGTTCACTCAGACCCCAGCTCGCAAACCCGATCCCGACGCCCAGCAGAATGAAGATCGCCACCAGCATATAGAAGCCGACGACCAGGGCGAGGCCGACAACCGCGACCCTCAGTTCGTCCATCCCCAGCCGCAGCGAAAAGAAGGACGTTTCACGGGGCCGCACAACCGCACGCATCACCGCCGTATAGACGATCACGGTCACAACCACCTGCACGAGGTTGAGCAACGCCGACACGCCCTGCATCTGCATCATGTCGCCCATCATCGCGTTCTGGACCTGATCGGGATCGGCCCCCTCCGACGCAATGGCGGTGAGCATCTCGCCCAGGATCGGCAGGATCAATGCCATGCTGCCCACCGAGGGCGCTACCATCAGCAGGCCCCAGACAAATGTGGCTAGCGGTCGACGCCGCATGAGGCCGAACGCCTCGCTGATCGCCGTTCCAATCGAAAATCGCGCCATTTCAGCCTCCCCGGGACCAAAGCCAAACTAGCCCCTTTCCTCCGTCCCCGCTAGAAGCCGCCCATGACGGACACCCTCAAGCCTATCCATGTCATCGGCGGCGGCCTCGCCGGCTCGGAAGCCGCCTGGCAGATCGCCTCGGCCGGCGTCCCCGTGATCCTGCACGAGATGCGCGGCGTGCCGGGTGTGAAGACCGACGCCCACCACACCGACGGGCTCGCCGAACTGGTCTGTTCCAACTCCTTCCGCTCGGACGACTGGGAGCATAACGCCGTCGGCCTGCTGCACGCCGAGATGCGGGCGCTGGACTCCATCATCATGAGCTGCGGCGACGCCCATCAGGTCCCCGCCGGCGGTGCCCTGGCCGTCGACCGCGACGGCTTTTCCCAGGCCGTGACGGCGAAGCTCGAGGCCCACCCGCTCGTCACCATCGTCCGTGAGGAGATCGCCGGCCTGCCGCCCGAAGAGTGGGACAATGTCATCGTCGCCACCGGCCCCCTCACCTCTCCGGCCCTGGCCGCTGCCATCCTCGAGCTGACCGGCGAGGACGCCCTCAGCTTCTTCGACGCCATCGCCCCCATCGTCCACGCCGACAGCATCGATTTCGACACCGCCTGGCGCCAGTCGCGCTACGACAAGGAAGGCCCCGGCGGCGACGCCGCCGCCTACATCAACTGTCCGATGGACAAGGCCCAGTACGAGGCCTTCATCGACGCCCTGCTGAACGGGCCCAAGGCCGAGTTCAAGGAGTGGGAGAACGTCCCCTATTTCGACGGCTGCCTGCCCATCGAGGTCATGGCCGAGCGTGGCCGCGAGACCCTGCGCCACGGCCCGATGAAGCCCGTCGGCCTGACCAATCCGCGCGACCCCATGGTCAAGTCCTACGCCATCGTCCAGCTGCGTCAGGACAATGCCCTCGGCACCCTGTTCAATATGGTCGGCTTCCAGACCAAGCTGAAACACGGGGCCCAGGCCGAGGTCTTCCGCATGATCCCCGGCCTGCAGGACGCCCAGTTCGCCCGCCTCGGCGGCCTGCATCGCAACACTTTCCTGAACTCGCCGAAGCTGTTGGACCGCCAGCTCCGTCTCAAGGCGATGCCGCGGCTCCGCTTCGCCGGACAGGTCACCGGCGTCGAGGGCTATGTCGAGAGCGCCGCCATGGGCCTGCTGACAGGCCGCCTCGCCGCCGCGGAACGGCTCGGCCGCCCGCTGGAAGCCCCGCCGGCCCACACCGCCATGGGGGCCCTCGTCGAGCACATCACCGGCGGCCACCTCGAGGGCCCCGGCGGCATCTCCAAATTCCAGCCGATGAACATCAACTACGGCCTGCTGCCCCCGCTCGAGGCCCCCAAGGTCGACGAGGCCGGGGTCAAGATTCCGCTCAAGGAACGCGGCCGGGCCAAGAAGCGGCTGATGAGCCTGCGGGCGCTGGAGGCGCTGAAGGCGTGGCGAGACGCGGCGTGATCCTAGAACCCGCCAAGGTCGCCATCCGCCGCCGGATTACCGACCTGTTCAATGACGCCTCGAAGGGCGAGCGTCCGATCCTGCGCCGCGCCGATGCCCTGTTCGCGACCGACTCCGTCGCCTGGCGCGTCAATGGCGACATCGTCACCATGATGATCGGCGGCGTCTCCGGCCTGCTGCTGCAGATGCTGCATCCGGCGGTGCTGGCCGGGGTCTGGGACCATTCCGACTTCCGCTCCGACATGCACGGGCGGCTCCGGCGCACGGCCAAATTCATCGCCGTCACCACCTATGACCATGCCGAATACGGCATCGCCGCCATCGACCGGGTGCGCGGCATCCACGACCGGATCGGCGGCGTCCTGCCCGATGGTACCCCCTACCGGGTCAGCGATCCCGCCCTGCTGGCCTGGGTCCATGTCACCGAGGCGATCAGCTTCCTCAACGGCTGGATCCGCTATGCCGAACCCGACATGCCCCTGGCCGACCAGGACCGCTATTTCGTCGAGATGGCCGTCGTCGCCCAGCGGCTCGGAGCCGACCCGATCCCTCACACCCGCGCCGCAGCCGAGGCCCTGATCCAGTCGATGCGGCCGGCCCTGCGCGCCGATGCCCGCACCCGGGAGGTCGCACAGCTGGTCCTCGGGCAGTCCATCGGTGCGGCCGTGACTGACGCCGCCTCGGCCGTGATCATGCAGGCCGGCGTCGACCTCCTGCCGGACTGGGCGCAAAGGATGCATGGCCTGAAAACGCCGCCGGTGCCGCTGGTGCGCGGCGGGGCCCATGCCCTGGCCCGGACCCTGGGCTGGGCCTATGACGGCTCGCCGAACCGTGAGGTCTGGCCGGCCGAGGTCACGGTCTGGCCGCGCGACTGAACGCCGGTCCGTCCCGCCTCAGAGGCGGCCGCGGAGCGAGGCGACCACCAACCCCAGCCGTTTGACGAATTCGGGCGCGTCCGGCCGCGTCAGTGTGGCGGCAGCGACGGCGGGAAAGGCCTCGACCGGCAGTCTGGCCAGCGCACGGTTGGCCATCGACTTCAGGGCCCGGGCCTGATCGGCCTGCCCCGTCTGCGAAAGGCCTCGCACCCGTCCGGCCTCGACGACCGCCGCCTCATGCCCCGGCCCGGCCAGCACCCGCACGGCGGCCTGCATCGGTCCCACATAGAAGGCGTCGAGGTCGTGCGGCTCGCCATGCACCCGGCCGATGTGTGCCTCGATCAGGGCCTCGAACGGCTCACGCGGCAGACTGTGCCGCGCCACGACATCGGTGAGCGCCTCCAGCACCGGATGGCCCTTGCGCGCGATCCCGGCGAAGACGCCGTCCATCTGATCGCGCCACCAGACATAGCGAATCTCGGCCAGCAGCGGCTGGGTCACCCGTGTCGGAATGGCCATCAGCTCGGCCTCAAAGGCATAGAGGGCGATCAGGTCCGCGCGCAGCCGTTCATCGGCCACGAAGCGGCTGGACAGCCACCGGTCGATATCCGCAGTGCGGACCTGGGCCTCGAGGGTCGCGCCCGGCCGATCGGAAGCCGGATCAGCCAAACAGCGTCTGGTACATCGCCATGGAGGTCAGCATCGGCAGCGACAGCAGCAGATTGGTGCGGCTGGCCAGCATGGCGATCCGGGCGGCCTTGGCCTTGACGTCGTCCTCGGCCGGCACGATGCCCAGGGCCCGCTTCTGGTTCGGCCAGATGATGCCCCAGACGTTCAGGAACATGATCACGGCCAGCCAGGTGCCGATCCCCATCAGGGTGAAACCCTTCTGGTCTTCGGTCAGCCCCCCGGCGAAGCCGAAGGACAGCACTTCCGCCGAATAGACATGGCCGCGGGTCAGCATGACACCGAAACCAGCCACGACCGTAACCAGTGCCGCCCAGCGGAACCAGAACAGGGCCTCGGGCGCGATATGTTTGCCGATCGCCGGCTTCAGCTCGGCCGGGATGTTGGGCATGACCCGGATCTGGACGAAGTTGAAATAGTACAGCAGGCCGATCCAGAGGATGCCGGCGACGACGTGCACCCAGCGCAGGGCCGCCTGCCAGAAGATCTCTCCGAAGCCGCCCGACACCTGGCCGAAGGCGAGGACCATGCCCAGAGCCAGAGCGAGGCTCAGCAGGATGGTGGTGCGAAAGTTCGAAAGCAGCTTGCCCATGGTCCGCCCCTCCCCGGGCGCTTCAAGAATGCCACGCACCCGGCCGGGTACTGCGACTCATTTCGCTGGCAGCATAACGCCGCCAGTCCTCGACAAAAACCGAAAGACTGTAGGGGCTTTTCCCGCCCCTACGGCCGCGACGCCATCCCGAGTTTGATCGGCTTGGCCTCTTCGTCCTTGGTCCCGCGCTTGACGCCCCACAGCAGCAGGACCGGCGCAGCGACATAGACCGAGGAGTAGGTGCCGACCACGATGCCGAAGAACAGGGCGATCGCAAAGGGCTGCAGCGGCCCGCCACCCAGCACGGCCAGCACGCCGAGGGCGAACAGGGCGGTGACCCCGGTCATGATGGTGCGGGACAGGGTCTCATTGAGCGAAAGATCGATCAGCTCTCTGAGCGGCATCTTTTTGTATTTGCGTAGATTTTCTCGAATTCGGTCATAGACGACCACGGTGTCATTGATGGAATAGCCGATCACCGTGAGGATCGAGGCCACCGTGGTCAGGCTGAACTCCATCCCGGTGATGGCAAACAGGCCGAACGTCAGGATCACATCGTGGAACAGGCCCATCATCGCGCCGAGCCCGAACTGCCATTCGAACCGGAACCAGATGTAGATCATCATCATGAGGATGGCGACGCCGAGAGCCATCACCCCGTTCATCAACAGCTCACCGGACACGGCCGCGCCAACCGCCTCGGTTCGGGTGAAGCGGACATCCGGGCCAAGGTCCCGGGTCAGACCCGCCTTGACCTGATTGATGGTCTCGGTGGAGCTCGCGCCCTCGATGTTGCCGAACTTGGCCATGGCATGGAACCGGCCGGTAGGATCCGATCCCGGAACCGAATAACTCTGCACCTGGACGTCCGGCACACCCATTCCGTTCAGGCTGGCTCGGATCTCCGCGAGATCGACAGGATCGGGCCGGGTCGACAGCTCAACCAGGTTCCCGCCCAGGAAGTCGACGCCACAGGTCAGGCCGCCGCATTTGTTGTCGGCCGGATAGATGGTGAAGAAAATGGAGCTGATCACCAGAATGAGAGACAGCGAGCCGAACACGCGCGCGTATCTGACGAACTGGAAATTCGTCTGGGTCGGCAGGAGTTTGATGAGGGGCCAGAACTTCGACATGAGCGATCTCACCAGGCAATCGGCAGTTTTTTGGGCCGCCGCAAGCGGAGCCAGACGACAAGCAGGACCTGGGTCACCAGAACCGCCGTGAAGACCGAGGTGATGACCCCGATCGACAGGGTCCAGGCGAAGCCACGGACCGGTCCTGCCCCGAAGAAGAACATGATCATCGCCGCGAGGATGGTCGTCAGGTTGGCATCGATGATCGTGACAATGGCGCGGTTGAAGCCGGCATCCATGGCCGCGATCGGAGATCGCCCGGCATTGGCCTCATCGCGCATCCGCTCATAGATCAGAACGTTCGCATCGACCGCCATGGCCAGGGTCAGGATCAGACCGGCGATCCCGGGCAGGGTCAGGGTCGCCCCGGTGATCGACATGGCCGCGATCAGCAGAATGAAGTTCAGGACCAGCGCGACCACTGAAATCCCGCCAAACAGCCCGCCGTAGGACAGGATCATGAAGACCAGCACGCCGGTGAAGGCGATCACGGTCGCCAGCTGACCGGCCCGGACCGAGTCGGCCCCTAGCGAGGCGGTCACGCTCCGACGCTCCTCGACGGTCAGCGGCGCCGGCAGCGAACCGCCGTTGAGCAGGTTCACCAGCTCGGAGGCCGAGGCGATGGTGAAACTGCCCTCGATGATGCCGTTGCCGCCGGTGATGGCGCTGTTGATCCGCGGGGCCGAGATCACCTTGCCATCCAGGACGATGGCGAAGGGCCGGCCGATGTTGTTGGCCGTGGTTTCGCCAAAGCGGCGGGCCCCCTGGCCGTCGAAGCGGAAGCCGATGGCGGGCTGGTTGCTCTGGTCGGTGGTCACGCTGGCGGAGACCAGGTTCTCGCCCGAGACGATGACCCGGCGCTTGACCAGATAGGGAGTCACCCCGTCTTCACCGATCAGCAGCTCGGCGTCCGGCGGCACGGCACCGGCCATGGCCTCCTGGACCGAATTCTCGACATCGACCATCTGGAAGGTCAGTTGGGCCGTCTGGCCGATCACCCGCTCCAGCTGGGTCGGGTCGCTCTCACCCGGGGCCTGGACCACGATCCGGTCAGCGCCCTGGCGGGTGATGGAGGGTTCCCGCGTCCCGAGGCTGTCGATCCGGCGGCGCACCACCTCGATCGACTGCTCGACGGCCGTCGGGGCCATGGCCGTGACCGCTGCGTCCGTGAAGGCGTACCGGATGGCATTGTCACCCTGACGGGTCACCGTCCGGTCCGCCGCCACCGCCATGCCGTTGCCCAGCAGGCCGCGCATGGCCGTCAGGGCCGGCTCCATCTGCACGGGATTGCTGAGGGTCACCACCACCCCGTTGCCGTCGCGTGCAATCCCCGAAACGGCGATCTGCGCCTCCGACAAGGTCTGGCGGGCATCTTCGTTGAGGTTGCTGATCCGCTTTTCGCGCATCGCCTCAACATCGACCTGCAGCAGCAGGTACGACCCGCCCTGCAGGTCCAGGCCGAGGTTCAGGGTCGGCTTGGGCAGCCATCCCGGCAGGGCCTCACGCTGCGCCGGCGTCAGCGCATTGGCATAGGAGAACAGCAGCCCGAACACGAGCGACAGGGCAAGAAGGATGACCTTCCAGCGTGACATCTGAACCATGTGGGCGTTCCCGGACCTTTCAGGACGGCGTCAGGACTTGGCGATGGTCTTGGTGTCGTTGGCGGCCACCCCGGTGCGGTCGCGCACCTGGGTGATCATCTGCTTGACCACGGCCACGTTCACGCCCTGGGCGATCTCGACCATAGCCTGCTCGGCTTCGACACGGGTGATCTTGCCGATCACGCCATTGGACAGAACGACCGTATCGCCACGCTTGAGGCCGGCGATCAGTGCCTGATGAGCCTTCAACGCCTTCTGCTGCGGACGGATCAGCATGAAGTAGAAAAGGATGATCACGGGGACGAAGAAGATCAGGGTGCCGAACGGCCCCGCCATAAGTTCCGCCACGATAGTCTCCGCAAACAGATAGAGGCCGCCCGCTGCGGCCGTTCAAAATGAGGCGCGGAAACTAGGGTGCGCCGCGTCACAATGCAACGCGACGAATGTTCTGTGCGTCGCTTTGCGTTAGCGCGGCAACACGGTCAGCGGATCGATCGCCACCGGCTGATCGCCACGCATGCGCCAGGTCTCGAAATGGATTGAGGGCCGTCCGTCCCCGGCTGTGTTGCCGACGGTGCCGATCTGCTGGCCGGCACGGATGTCGTCACCATCGCGCACCGTCGCTGTGCCCAGATGACCATAGACAGAGCGCCAGCCGTCGCGATGCACGACCAGCACGGTCAGACCCTGCCCCGCCAGGTCGTCGCCGACATAGCCGACACGCCCCGCCGCTGCGGCACGAACCGCATCCCCTTGGGGGGCACCGATATTGATGCCGTTGTTGCGCTCGCCCAGCCCGACCGGGCCGAAGCGCCGCAGGATATCGCCGCGCACGGGCCATTCCAGCGCGACGGACGAGGCCGCCGGTGCAGGGGCCGACGGTGCAGGGGCCGCTGCGACCGCCGGAGCCCGCGCCGGCGGCGGGCTGGCGACA